>Ga0172367_10002620_pt1 | contig 24472 bp, 17 predicted proteins | sample Lak10m_FD_114542 | JGI IMG/M metagenome (GOLD analysis project Ga0172367, IMG submission 114542) | Freshwater microbial communities from Kabuno Bay, South-Kivu, Congo - kab_022012_10m | ecosystem: Environmental > Aquatic > Freshwater > Lake | place: Democratic Republic of the Congo: South-Kivu... | reverse complement strand
CTTACGGCCAGCACAACCGATGCGACGTTTGAAAGCCCGACTAGCTCAGCTTTCGTGGTGGGCGATGACATCGAACTGAAACGCTGGGATCTCACCCTCGGCGGGTGGGGGGATGGTGCCTTTCAAGATACCACAGGCTCATTGACACTGTCCGGCGCTTGGACGGCAGGGGATGCTCTGCGTTTAGTTTGGTTCCCCACACTAAACCTTAGCTCTACGGCTCCGGGCGCAGGCACAAGCTATGGTGCCTATCGACACGCGACCGGGCTTGACGGGAGTGACCCTTGGGTCACACCGGCCGATGGCTCGGCCATCTCACTAAAGTTCCTGACCAGCGATGCTAGCATACTGGGCACCGGGTCCAATTTGGCTTCCTTAGGAAACGCCTCCTTTGCCACTCCCGTACCTGAACCCTCTGCCTATGCGGCCGCCTTCTCTTTGGGGTGCCTTCTACTCGGTATCGCCCGTCGGAGAATCAAAGGGTCTGCGGTTTGAGTCCTGGTCATTTTTCATCCAAGCTCACCTCCCCGAGCCAGTCGTTTGTAACTGCTTTGCTTAAGAGTGGGATCCTGCTCAGGTAGAATCGGGAGGGGCCATCGTCACTGAGATCGCTGGAAATGATCTCGGTCCGGATGGCCTCTGTGCTCTTGCGGAGCTCGATCGTTTTCTGGAAACCCGCCTCGGCGGTTGCGAAGCGCCGGTTTTTGAAATGCGCGAGCGCTTCGGAAAATACCGAGATCCATTCGCGGTGGATCTCGGCCAACTCAGGTCCACCAATAAGCTCATGAACCGTGACTACATGGTCGAACCCCTTGAATCGGAACTGACCAAGCTGTCGCATGGTGTAGGTATCGCGCAGTCGGCTTGCAAACTCATCGGAGACCAGCGTTTCGGTTCCGAGCGTCTTGTTTGCGCCTTCCAAACGAGCGGCGAGATTGACCCCGTTTCCCATCGCGGTGTAGTCGAATCGTTCTCGGCTACCAAAGTTGCCAACGAACACTTTTTCGGTGTGTAACCCTACCCGGGTGCGGAAAGAAAAGAGCGCCTTTTGCCGTGCGTCGAATGAGTTCAGTCGCTCTCTCAAAAGCACTGCGGCTTTGCAGGCTAGATCGGCGTGATTCTCCTGCGGTTGTGGGGCGTTCCAGATCGCGAATACGGCGTCGCCGATCAGCTTGATGACGGTGCCATCCCGTTCGTGCACACAACCGATCGCCACCTCAAAGTAGTCGTTCATCAAGGGAACCATCTGGCCTAGCATTCCTCGTTGCATGATCTTCGAGTAGTTGGCGATGTCGGTGAAGATGATGGAAACCTCCTTTTCCTCTGCGCCGGGGGTTAAGATGTCGTGGTTTGTGAGAATTTGTTCCACGCGATGAGCCGACAGGTGCAGGGATAGCGACCGCTTCAGCGCGGCTTGTTCAATGCGTGCTTGAACGAGTTGGACCAAGAGCGTCCAGCCCAGGGCCACTGGAACCTGCACGACGACAATGCCCCATGCAAACCACACATGAGCGTGGTACGCAAGGGCGCTAGCTATGGCTCCGACGGCGATCATGGCACCCAATGCCGCCCCGGCCGCAATCAAAGGCCGTGAGCGCATGAAGAGCCACCCCGAGAGCACACCACTTCCCAACAGAAGTCCGAGCTCGATGCCCCATGGTAGGCGGATCAGCCAATCGCCTCGGACCAAATTCAAAAACATCGTAGCATGAACTTCCACGCCCGGGGCGAAGCCTTTGTGCCAGCGGGTGTATGGAGTCGCGAACTCGTCCTTCCCTTTGCCCGAGAAATCCGCCGATAACTGCGACCCAACGTAAACCACCTTGTCGCGAAAGAAATCGGTAGGAAGCGCGTTCTCCACGAAAGGGAGGAAGTAGCTGACGCTCGGAAGCGTACCAGGGGGGCCGTAGTAGTTTAGGTAGCGTCGGGAGTTCTCGGCTTTGGATGACTGCACTGTCGCCGCACCGAAAGCCCGCGCGGACGCCCAGGCTAATGACTGAAAATGCGTGTGCCCTGGAACCGTTCGGAGGTTCGGAAAATGTTCGCGCACGCCATAGTCGGGATCGCAGAGCAGCTTGGCATTGCCCCACGCAGCGGCAGCCGAGCTGAAGAGGGGAGCGGGCAGATCCGCCGTGCTGCTGATCACGCCCTGAACGGATTTCGACATCGCATAGTCCGCCGCTAAGACGACGTTGCCATGGTTTGCAATTGCCTGAACCAAACGTCGGTCGGACGCCGGATTTTGTTCGGAAACGCGATCGAACAGGATATCGAATACTACTAGACGAGCCCCACCTTCCTTCAGTTTGTCCAACAGGCGGGCGTGCACTGCGCGGTCCCAAGGTGCGGCGTAAGGCTGATTCAGCTCCGCGTGGGACATCTCATCAAGGTAAACGATGACGACCTTGTCTTGAGGAACGTTTCCGCGCAGAGCGAAGGGGAGGTCGAAGCTCGCTCGCTCGAGGCCTCCTCCTATCGGGAACAGAAACAACCCCAGGCCGACGCATGCTGCGACGAGCCCGCCCGAGAGTCGCCAACCCTGCACTCGAATCTTTCGGAACCGATTTATGTCAACTCGATCGGCCATGGTCTAGAGATTGAACCTCAGGCTGAGGGTAAGCATGCGCTCACGAGGCAGGTTCGCGTGAAGGTTTAAAGGGCTCAGGCGGTAATCTTGGCCGAACAGATTGAGCAGACCGATTCTCAGTTCCGCGACGCGACGCGGCCATCGGTATCCGAAATAGAGGTTGTTCTGCCAAACATCATCGCCGAGGGTGCTATCGGCATTATCCCGCGAAGTGTCCTGGCTGAGCCATAAAACATCTGTGCGTGCGAAGAGACCGCAGGGTAGCGTGAACCCAACATTGGCGCCGAATTGATGCAGCACCCCCTGTTGTTGCGTTTGAGATGAAGCGGCGACCTCGATTGGGATTTCGGGTGCCCGGAGGTCCAACTCGGACTGACTCAAGCGATACGCCGCGCCGGCTGACCAATAATCGCCGAGCAATTGATTCACCGTGATCACAAGGCTTTTCTCGGCGTAATCGAGATTTTGCTGCATGACGGAGGGTTTTGGCGTGCCGATCACGGTCTCAAACACTCCGATCGTCCGCTTAACCTCCGAGCTCAACCATTCACCCTCGACTCCCAGATAGGTCTTGCTTGGGAATCGTTGATCGAAGCTCGCCCCCCAAGTCTGAAACTCGGAGCTTGGCGACGTTCCGGCGAGGGACTCTGGAATCAAGCCACGGAAGGATTGGTTGAACCCGGCCACCTGCGAAGGTTCCAGCCGCAGACTCTGGTCGAAGCTCGCCCCACCCAAGGATTTGGTATAGGCCCCACGGAACGATCCTCCACCCCACGGGGTGAACATGAAACCAACCTTGGGAGCCAGCAGATCCTTATCCTCCTCGCGGTCTGTTAGCGGTGGGAATAGATGGTTCGATGGAAACGTCAAATGATCATAACATAAGCCAGCACTCAAAGTCAGGGGTGTGAGCACCCGCCAGTTCAGATACCCATAGCCGCTGATTCGCTGCATTTCCAACTCCAACTCCTGAGAGGTCTCCGGGTTGGTGAAGTAGACCGGGAACGGTATGTTGGGCACGAACCCCGTGCTGTTTCCGGCGCGGGTTCGGCTCGAGGCACCCAAGGATGTCTGGGTGTCAAACGTACCTTCTTGAACGCGTGAGCCAACCACCAAGGTGTGCGTATCCCCCTGCCAGATTTGCTCCAACTCTCCCGAATACAGGACGGCTCTGCTGTGGAAGTCCAAGGCCGCCAAGGGTGGAAATGGATAAGCTGTTCCCCCTGTTTGCTGGGTTCGGGGTGTCGCGATCACATTCCCGCTCGCGCTTTTGATCAAGAGCTGCTCCTCAAAGGTTGCGTCGGTGTATTCGAGTGTGTCGACCACTCGTCCGACCAACATCAGTGAGTGATGCCCGGGCGACCACTCATGGTGGTAGCCCGCGAGGAGGGTTGGCTCCTGGAATTCCCGCGAGTGTCGATCGACCTGAGACTGGGCGGGGTCAAGATACTGAGTCAAATCACCCGTTCGCGTGGCCGAGTAAACCGCCTGTAGGGTCACCGTATCTTGGAGCGTGATCCGTTGCTTGATCGCACCCGAGAAATACTGCTGGCTCAGATCGCCCCCCTCTTGTTGTCCAGGGCTCGATTGATAGGCGTAATCGATGGCGTAGCTACTCCCGCCGAAAAGTCCGAACTGGGAAAGGGTCTGCCGCCAACTGCCTAGGCTGGCGTATTCTGTGCTGGAAAAGAGTCCCAATCGGTCCCGCTCGAACAGACGGGAATACTCCTGATGTGAGATGCTCTGGGAAAACAAGCCGCCTTCAGGAGGAGCGAGAAGGTTGGCGAGCAGAAGCTCGTTCAGGATGGGGGTTTCATACCGGAGCGTGCTTCCCACGGAGCCGGATTGCTCGGCGTAGCTTCCTGCCAGGAATAGGTGGGCCGAATAATTTGCAAAATCCGAGCTCACAGCCTTGGCCGCCTCGCGTCGTCCAACCTCCACCATGCCCGCGTCCCGGTAGAGCGCGGCCAGATGAACCCCGCGCACGGCGCGATCTTGATCGAGTAGAAGCCGCGAGCGGAACAGACCGCGATTCTCGTTCAACTCCTGGGAACGTTCGAGGTCACGAATTGCGGTGTTGATCCCGTTCTGCTCCCAGTGCACGAGGGCTGAATACAACCACGGGGTCGGATCGTTGGGATCCAGGTTGCGAGCCAGGTCGAGCTCGTGCCGAGCTCGCTTCAGATCTCGCTCCTGCTCAAAGGCCTTTCCTAGGTAACTGCGCAGGATCGATCGGTTCGCCTCCAGCAGTGCTGCCACCTGCATGTCTTCGCGTCCCGTTTGGAATTCGGTCCGCCTCATCCGACTCAAACCGCGTCCCAGCCATGCGTTAGCGAGTGCTCCGCCCTGAGTGATGGCGCGATCAAACCAGTTGATTGCTTCATCGGTATTGCCCCGTGCGAGCATCAAGTATCCCATTAAGGACATGCCGGCCGCGTTGTGAGGGGCTTGTTCGAGTGCCTTTGCAATTGATACCTCCGCCGCTTTGGTTTGCCCCAAGCTGAACTGCAACTCCGCCACACGGGCGAGGGCAAACCCGAAGTGGGGCGACTGCTTCACGGCGTTTTGGGCGGCCTCAAGAGCCTGCGGTAGCGCCGAACGGGACTGCGCGTAATAGGACTCCGCCATCCATTCGGTTGGGGTCGCAGGCTTCCTAGAAGCGGTCCACGGACCAAATCGAACAGCGGCGATGACCTGCTTTAAGGCCCCCGCGACCGGGGCGACTGCTAGATCCATTTTCTCGGCCTCCAGCAGCATCGCCTCTGCTTCCGCGACCTGTCCTACCGTGAGGTCCAGTGCGCTCGCGTATACCTTTTCCCTGGCGGAGGCCGTTGCCGCGCGATTAGGCGGGTAAGCGGCCAACGCTCGCGGCAGATTGCCTGCACGGTAAGCGGCGAGGGATTCGCTTAACGCCGCCGTCTCGCTCACGCTCAGATCGAGATCAGGGAGGTCGACGATCCCTGGGTAATAGAGCCCCCATTGTATCACGTTTACGGCATCGAGCACGCTCGACTTGACTGGGGCTTCGCCCAACCGAACACGGCCTTGATCCCCACTCGCTAGCTCGGTTGTTCCTGCCGCGTTGGAAAGTTGTACCGCTCCCTCCAGCAGTGTCACCGTGGTCGTACCTGTTGCCTCCACGTGAATCACAAGCTCAGTGCCTCGGATCGCACCGGTCGCCACGGGGGTCCGAAAATCAAACTCCTGCGGGCGGTCCCGGCTAAACAGGTAAATTGTACCGGCCTTGAGATCGAGCGTTGCTTTAGAGCTGCCGCCGGATGGCAGGATCTCGACCGTGGTGAGTTCGTTGAGGCGGAAGACAATCCTCGACTGCAAGCGAATCAGGCTGCGACTCTTTGCGGCCGTGCGCACTCGAGCTCCTACCTCCAGGGTTTGTCTGTTCGCAGCGCGCTGCCAGGCGTCACTTCCTTTGAGGGCCACTTCGACCGTCCCTTCTGCGGAGAGAATGACGTTCTTGGCATCTGAAGTGGCTTCGCTCGTCGCACCGTTCGCGGCAGCAAGCCTCATCCCCATCAATGGAGTCCAGAGCAAGAAGCGGGTGAGGCACCAGATCAGATGACGCCTGGGGCGTCTCAAGACTTGAGCGTGTGAGGCCTCAGATGCCTCACACGCAACGTTGCCAGATCCCGCAGCAGCTTGCGCGTTCACGGCATCGCCTACCGGTTTCTTCATCCGCTCCATGCCTCTTGGGAAGGCCTTCCTATCTGATCTTATCTTAAGGCCTAGACTAGGTTCAGCCGAAGGGCTTGATCGCGACGTCGGTTGAGAACCATCTTCACACCGCCGATGAGACATAGGATTCCTGCTAGACCTGCGCCGTTTACCTCAGGGACGGCAGTCAGGGTGTTCATGTCCGTTTGTGAGAATGCACGGTTCCAGATCGCAAATTCGTCCACCGTTCCGATGAATCCATAGGTGCTTTGGTTAGGGCCTGTAGCTCCTCCAATTCGCATCGCGTTCAGAGAGATGGTCGGGTTGACCACGGTAATTGAACCGGAGTCGATCTGATGGTTATCCACATAGAACGAAACCGTGTTCAGCGTTCTGTCGATGCTGATGGTCTGCCAATGCCAATTATTGTCCGATGTGAATCCGTTCGGGTCAGTGTTGGGTAAAGTCACTCCCGCGTTTAGGTAACCCACACTCATCGCGACGTTCGGTCCATCACTCACCCCAGCCCAACTGTTCATGAGCGGACCTCCTGAGATACCAAAGAGCCGACCGTTGGTTTGGTCGGTGGTCTTGTATCGAATGGAGTAGGTTGTGGAAGTATCGCGAGCGAAGGTAAAATCTGGGAGTGTGATGTAGGTCGTAACGGTACCGCTCCCTGTGGGGTTAGTCATCAACACAGCGCCATCAAACTCCCCCGCAACGGAGGTGAGCGTCCCTGTGACCGTTCCGTTTCGTCCGTTTCCAGAGACATCCGTAGCCGATGTGCTTGCGAAGTCGTAGTGAACGAGCAAATCGGATGCATGTGGAAGAGTGAGTGCGGACCCAGAAGTGAGACTCGCGCACAGGGCAGTTAGGAAGCTGACTACTTTAAGACTGGGCATAACGAAGGATCGCATAGTGGTTGATGGTGTTGTGATTTGGAGGTGTGGGTCCGAGTTGGGAGAGGGGGCAAGGCATCGCCTCCCTCTGTGGTTCTCCCCATGATAGGAAACGTGAGTCCTTCCGGTTATCCATTTGACTTCTTCTGAGCCGTGTGTGGAGGACCGGGTTGGGGAGAATCCATACGCCACTTTATTAATGAAATGGTGGCTCCGCTCAAGAGGTCCAAGTTCCCAGTTTTGCTTAGAGGTCCGACCTGGGTTTCTTGGAGGCGGAATCTGGACAGTCTCCGGTGCGCCGGATCCTCCGGTGGCTTGGGGACTCAAGACATGGGGAAGCCGGCAGGGGTGCCGGCGCTCCCAGGGCGTGGGGCTTTCGGAGGCCGGGAGGGGTGCTGGCGGTCCTAGGGGGTGGCTTGGTTTCTTGACTCGGGGGGTGGGGGTGGCTTTGATGGGGCGATGGTTTCCCTTGTGCATGGGTGGGTGTGTGGTGGATGTCGGGGGATGGGGTGGTTTCTTTTGGGTTTGATGGCGTGGTTGGGCGGTGCGGGGTGTCAGGAGCGGCAGGCGGATCCGTGGTCGGTGGCGCGCCGGGAGGTCGTGGATGAAGGTCGGCGGGTGCAACCCAAGGTGAAGAAGGAGCGTCGTTTTCGGGAGAGCCAGGTGGGTGTACCGGTTCAGATGGTGGAAGGGGAATCGACGGACTCGCGGTTTGGGCATTCGGTGGCGGGAGCGGGGGACGTGAATGGGGATGGATTTGCCGATGTGCTGGTAGGGGCGTTTGGTGGTGGGTATGAGAAGTCGGGGGAGGTGTTGCTTTACTACGGATCACGCACGGGGATTCCAAAACTGCCTTCGTGGCGGTTCACTTGTACAGTGGCGCAGGCGGAGTTTGGTCATCAGGTGGAGGGGGTTGGTGATGTGAACGGGGATCGGTTCGATGATTTCGTTGTCGGCTCCACCTATTATTCAGAGCCGATGAAGAAGGGGCCTACGGGTGGGGCGTTTCTGTTCTTGGGGGGCACCAACGGGCCGGGCTCCAAGCCGGATTGGGAGATGATCGGCGAGGAACCAGGGAGCAAGACGGGATTTGCCGTGGCGGCGGCGGGCGATGTGAATGGGGACGGGTTTGCAGATGTGTTGGTGGGGGCATGGAACCAGACGAATCGTTCGGGTGCCAATCTCACGCAAGGGCGGGTGTCGTTGTTTGGGGGGAGCGCGAACGGATTGTCCCGTGTCCCGATATGGCAGCCTGGGGGTGAGAAGATCGAGAGCAACTACGGCTATGCGGTGCATGGCATCGGTGATGTGAATGGGGACGGGTTCGCCGATGTGGCGGTGGGCAGTTACGGATTTGAAGCGGAACAACTGAATGCCGGGCGGGTCTATGTGTATTACGGTGGGCCGTCGGGGCCGTCGTTGGTGCCGGACTGGACGGTGACGGGGGTGCATGCAGGGCAGATTTTGGGAAACGCATTGTTTGAGGCTGGGGACGTGAACGGGGACGGGTTTGACGATTTGCTGGTGGGAGCGAATGGGACGATCCATCCGGAGTTTGGTGAGGGGATGGTTTTGGTGTTTCATGGGGGGAGAGGTGGACTGGGGTTGAAGGCGGCTTGGACCTTCGAAGCCGATCGGCCCCGGTTTTATGTCGGGCATAGTGTTGCGACGGCTGGGGACGTGAACGGTGATGGGTTTGCGGACGTGGTGGTGTCGGCGTTTAACGGAGGCCAGACGATCGTTGAGGAAGGGGTTGCGCTGGTGTTTCAAGGTTCGCGTGAGGGACTCTCGAGAGTGATGAACTGGAGCCATAGTGGGGGACAGGCGCGTGGCGGGTATGGATCTGCCGTCCGGCCTGGGGGCGATATCGATGGGGATGGGTATGACGATTTGTTAGTGGGACAGACGTATTATTCGGGCAGCATTCCGAACCAAGGGCGGGCGTATGTGCATTATGGGTCACGCACGGGCTTGGCGTTGAGCAGCGGCTGGAACCGGGGTGTGGAGTCGATGGGCTTCCGTTACCGAAACATTACGGTTCCGTGGCCGAACGCGGTTTGGGTGTCGGTGGTAGCGGTGCTGAGTGGGGCTGGGTTGGTCCTTGGAACGCGTCAGTATTATTTGCGCGGGCAACGGCGTGTGCGTGCCTTGCAGGAGGCGCGAGAGGTGGCACAGCGGCAAGAGCGGCAGCGATTGGCGCAAGATTTGCACGATCAATTAGGGGCGGATTTGACTGGGTTAGTTTTGGCAGGGGCGCACATTCGTCATCGGTTGAGGGACGAGGCGAAGGATATGGTGATGAAGGTGGCGCAGTTGGAGGCGACGGCGGAGCGTTTGATTGAGAGTTTGAAGGAATTGGTCTGGCTGACGAAACCGGCGAACGACACCTTGACCTCCTTGGCGGACTATTTGGGGGACATGGTGGTGGTGACGATGGAGAAGGCCGGGCTGCGGTGCGTGTTGGAGATCCCTCCAGAGCTACCGCAGGTGGCGATTCCGTTCGATCTGCGACATGATCTGGTGCTCGCGGTGAAAGAGGCTTTGCACAATGCGATCAAGCATTCGGGGTGCGAGTGCGTGACCTTTGTGCTGAGTTATCAGGGGGATTCACTCATGCTGAAAGTGGTGGACAACGGACGAGGCGTTGACCCAGCGGCGTTGAATCGGGGAGGGAACGGTTTGGTCAACATGACGGAGCGATTGGCGCGGCACGGAGGGACGGCGGAATTGGTGTCGGTGAAGGAAGGCACGGTGATGAGCTTTGGGGTGAGGATGTCGTTGGAGTCGAGATCCATTTCATGATCTGCATGCACACGAACGAGAACACGATTGAGGAGTCGGATGTGATCCGTGAGCGGATCCGGGTGGGGATTGTGGAAGACATGTCGGAGATCCGCGCGGAGTTGGTCGCTTTGGTGGAGCAGGATCTGGGGCTTGAGAATGTGGGTGTGGCGCAGACCGGGGAGGAGGCGTTGCTGTTGTTGCCTTCGGCTCGGCCCGATGTGGTGTTGATGGACATCGGGCTTCCGGGCATCTCAGGGGTGGAGTGTGTGCGGATCTTGAAGCCCCAGCTGCCGCGAACGAACTTCATGATGCTCACGATCTTTGAAGACCACGCGCAGGTGTTTGCCTCGTTGCAAGCGGGGGCGACGGGGTATCTGGTGAAAGGATCGGCATGGGAACGATTGCGGGCGGCGATTCGGGAGTTGCACGGAGGGGGGTCGCCGATGTCGAGTTCGATTGCCCGGGAGGTGGTTCGGTCGCTTTTGCGAAGTGGAGGCATGGGGTCGATGGAAGAGGCGGCGTTATCGGTGCGCGAGGAGGAGATCTTAAGAGCGTTGGCGCAGGGTCGGCGGTATAAGGAGATTGCGACGGACCTGCATTTGAGCACGCATACGGTGCGGACGCATATTCACCGGATTTATCAGAAGCTTCATGTGCAGAACAAGACCGAGGCGTTGGAAGCGTTTCGGAGGACGGAGGTGGGAAAGTGAGGGGGTAGGCGAGGGACTTTTGGGCTCAAGGACGAGTGGAAAACACCGATGATATTCGGCATGAACGGAGCGGTTTGATGGTAAGCGGAGAAGATGTTCTTAAATAAGGAAGTCTAATAGGGGGAGGTTGACTTCGAGAGGTGGGATGTGGGTGGTTTTTTATATCTTACTGAATTGCAGGTGGATAGGACTAAAGATTGTCGTTTGACAGGGGGTGGGGTGATGTTAGTCTGGTCGGACGCTCTGGGAGCGGCCGTGGGTTGCGGGTCGAATGGACCTCGCGAAAACCTGGTTTTAATCAGAACCGTTAATGGGTAAATGCATGAGTGAGACAACGCTTTCCGTCCCGGTTGGGGAGGGATCATCAAATAAGTCTAAGATTTCCGAGGCAGTGATACGCATTGCTGGGAATTCGCAGGACGGGATTCAGGCGCTTGGTGGATTTTTGGCGCGGTTGGCGGGGCGGAGCGAGCAGGAGGTCATGACGTTCATGACGATTCCCTCGACGATCTCGGGTGGGCCATCGATCTTTCAGGTACGGATTGGTTCTGGGGAGGTATTGAGCGCGGGGGATGAGGCGGACGTGTTGCTTGCCTTTTATCAGCACTCGTATGAGAACCACATTCATTCGCTGAAGCGGAGTGGGATTGTGCTTTATGATTCGGACCATGTGGAGCCGAATGTGGAATGGCAGGGGTCGTATCGGCATGTAGGGGTGCCGATTTCGAGTTTAACGGTGGAATCGATAGGTGGGACGGCGCGGGACAAGGGGAAGAACATTTTTGCGTTGGGATTGGTGGCGAAGATGTATGACCTGAACGTTGAGAAGTTGACGAAGCTGATCTCGGAACGGTTTACCAGCAAGGACGAGAGCATTTTGAAGAACGCGCTTTTGGCGTTCAACGCGGGTTACGGGTATTCGATCGAGGGACTTCTTCAGACGTTCCAGTTTGTGGATGCGCAGAAGAAGACCGCGCCGCAGGTCGTGATGAACGGCAATGAGGCATTAGGATACGGATTGATTGCGGCGGGAGTTCGATTTGGCGCTGGGTATCCGATTACGCCGTGGTCGGACATTATGGAGCTGTTGCGACGTGAACTGCCGAAGTATGGCGGATCGTTCATTCAATGTGAGGACGAGATTGCGTCGGTGTCGATGGCCTTGGGAGCGAGTTATGCTGGGCGGGTGGCGGTGACGGGGTCGAGTGGACCTGGGATTTCATTGAAGACGGAGGCGTTGGGCTGGGGAGTGATGGCGGAGGTGCCGTTGGTGATCGTGGATGTGCAGCGCGGTGGACCATCGACGGGCATGCCGACGAACGTGGAGCAGTCGGATTTGAACATCGCGTGCTTTGGTGGGCATGGGGATTCGCCGCGGGTGGTGTTGGCGCCGGCGAGTGTGGAGGATGCGTTTTATACGGCGATTGAAGCCGTAAACATTGCTCGGAACTACAGTGTGCCGGTGATCATTTTGACGGACCAAGCCATTGCGTCGCGCATTGAAGCCTTTGAGGAGCCGAATCTGCAAGCGATCTGCCAGGATATTTCGCCGGATTTGACCCCGGTGGCGGACCACAAGCCGTATGACTTGTCGTCGCCGGAGGGAGTGACGCACCATGTGGCACCGGGGACGAGGATCGCGAGCGGGAAGTATCCGATTATTACGGGGTTGGAGCACGACGAGTTAGGACATCCGACGGGATCATCGAAGTTGCACTCCCAGATGACGGCGAAACGCCGGAAGAAGCTTCAGGTATTGGGATCACGGTTGCCGGTGCCGAAGGTTTATGGACCTGCGGAAGGGAACGTATTGTTGGTGGGGTGGGGATCGACGCAGGGACCGATTTGTGAGGCGGTGGACCGGGCGCGAGCGAACGGGGATACGATCTCATCGTTGCATTTGAAGTATATCAACCCGTTGCCCGATGGGTTGGAGGACATTTTCTCGAAGTTTTATCACGTCTTCGTGGTGGAGATTAACGACGAGGGCCTGTACGGCTATGGGCAATTGGCGTCGATCTTGAGGGCGCGCTATGCCAATCCGAAGATTCGTGCGATCACGAAGACGGATGGGTTGACGTTTAAAGTCCGGGAGATTTTGAATTCGTTAAGATCCAAGCTCTCCGAGGGGGGAGCGAAGTGAAGTGATCTGCGAGAGCATGAGTCACTGAGATTTTTAGCCTAGAACAGCACAGACCCATTTTGAATTGAATCATGACACCGACCGTCATTGAAAATCCGAAAGTTATCGAGCGCATCGCGGTTCCGCAGATTGCGGAGACTGACCGTAAACCATTAGCGAAGAAAGAGATTGCAGCCGACCATCCGACGTGGTGCCCGGGATGCGGAGATTTCTCGGTCTTGGCGTTGTATTTCAAGCTGATTGAGAAGCGGAAGATGTGGCATGAGAAGGTGACGACGGTGGCGGGCATTGGTTGTTCGAGTCGGTTCCCTTACTTTGTGCAAGCGCACGGCGCCCATTTCATCCATGGCCGTGCGTTGCCGTTTGCGAGCGGAGTTTCGCTCTCGCGACCGGACCTGCATGTTTTCGTTTTTGGCGGGGATGGCGATGGGTTTTCGATCGGGGGCAACCACTTCACGCACACGGCACGGAAGAACATCAAGATGACCTACGTGGTGATGGACAACTTCGTCTATGGCCTGACCAAGAAGCAAACCTCACCGACGTCGCCACTGGGATTCAAGAGCAAGACGGACGGATGGGGAGCGGTGGATCAACCGATCAATCCATTGAAGCAAGCCTTAGCGGCGGGAGCGACCTTTGTGGCGCGGACGACGCATACGAATCCGAACCACGTTTTGCAGATGATGGAAGCAGCGATGGACCATGATGGGTTTAGTTTCATCGAATGCTTGAGCGAGTGTGTGGAGTTTTACGAGGGAGCATTTGACTCGGCGAACCCGCGTAAGGGAGGGGCTTTCAACACGGTGGCTGCGGATCACAATGTGAGCGACGAGATGGCGGCGTATAAACTCGCGGACGAGGCGTTTCCTGGGCGGTTCGGGATTTTTTACAAGACGAACCGGCCGACAAAGAACGCGAATGAGGCCAGGATCAACGCGACCCATCAGGAACGTGTGAAGGGGTTGAAGGACTGGCAGATTTTGCAGAAGAACTTTGATCGATTGAAATAAGTTAGCATTGGTGGAAGTCCTATGCCGATTTACGAATTTGCCTGTCCGAAGTGTCGGGTTGTCTTCAATTTTCTTTCCAAACGGGTCAACCCAGAGCATCAGCCGAGCTGTCCGAAGTGTGGCAGCAAGAAGATGGTCAAGCAGATGAGCGGGTTCGCCATGCTACGGGGTGTGGCGGAGCCTAAGGCGAAGACGGAGTCCGATGACAGAGAGGGAGGGCCGATGCCGGACTTCGACGATCCTCGTGTGGCGCGCACGATGAGCGAGTTGGAGCGGGACATGGACCATCTCGACGAGAACAATCCGAAGCACATGGCGCACATGATGCGGAAGATGAAAGACTTGTTACCTGAGGGGACGATGCCGAAGGAGATGGACGTCGCGATCAAGCGGTTGGAGAAGGGGGAGGATCCGGAGAAGATCGAAGAGGACATGGGGGATGTGCTGGGCGATTTGATGGGGCCAGAGGGTGAGGAAGGCATGGGGGGGATGGGTGGGTATGGAGGCGGTGGCTATTCGAAGGACGGCGGGTTATACGACTACTGACCGGCGTTTTCGAAGGAGGCAATTCCGTGGCGCACATACACGAAAAGATCGACTTCACCGTGGCCATCTTTGTGGTTCACGAGGCGAAGGTATTGGTGGTGTTACACCGGAAGTTAGGCAAGTGGTTGCCGTTGGGTGGGCACATCGAACTGGACGAAGATCCGGAGGTAGCAGCTTTGCGTGAGGCGAAGGAGGAGAGTGGTTTGGAGGTTGAGTTAGTGGGGGAAAGACCTCCGACGACGGGTCCCGGGACGCGGGCTTTGATTGCGCCGAGGTTTTTGGACATTCACCGCATTTCCGCGACCCACGAGCATATTGGGATGATTTATTGGGCACGACCGAAGAGTGGATCGGTCTCGTTGGCGACGGAAGAACACCACGATATTCGATGGTGTTCGAGCGAGGAGCTAGACCGTTTGGAGCCGGCGATGTCGGACGCGGTGAAGTGGTATTGCCGCAAGGCGATTGAGGAGGTGGGGGGAGTTAAGAATTAAGAATTAAGAATTAAGAGTTGGGAGTTGTGGGTGGGTGTCGGCTTCGGTTGGGAGCAGTTGATCTGGCGTGATCTGGTAGATCAGACTATTTCCGGGACTTCTTTTGTGATGCGACCTGTTTCGAAGCGGTATTATTATCTATTGGAGGGGATGAACTCGTTTGCGACGAGTTACTATTTTTTCTACCTCTTCTTTTATATGACCGCCCGTTTTCAGTATGGGAACTTAGGGAACCTGGGGCTCTCAGCGGGTAATGGGTTTCTCTACATGTTTGCGGCGTATTTTGCGGGGAGCTACGGGCAACGGCGGGGGTATCATCGAGCGTTGAGGATTGGGTTTGGGACGATGGCGGTGATGATGGGAGTGGGCGCGATGGTGGAGACGGAGGTGGGGCAGTTGGTGGTCATGGGTTTGTGGACGCTGGGCATGTGTTTTACTTGGCCGACGTTGGAAGCGTTGGTGAGCGAGGGGGAGACGCCGAGGGGGTTACAACGGTCGTTGGGCATCTACAACCTGGTCTGGGCTGGGGCTTCGACGTGTTCCTACTTTGCGGGAGGGACGCTGATTCAGATCTTAGGATTGAAGAGCATGTTTGTGATCCCGGCGGTCATTCACACGAGCCAATGCATTGTCTTATGGGGGATTGAACGTGGGTATTGGGGACGGGTTGAGAAGCCAGCGGGTGTTGACCACGTGCCAGTGATGTTGGGTGGGGTCTTTGAGTTAACGGCGCGGCCCATTGCGCGCACGCGGGCCTTTTTGAGGATGTCGTGGATCGCGAATCCGTTTGCGTATGTCGCGTTGAATACGGTGGGGGCGATTATGCCGAGCATTGTGAGTCGGCTTCAGGTGAGCCCGGCGGCGGTGGGAGGGTTTTGTGCGATTTGGTTTTTTGCGCGGATGGTGGCGTTTTTCATCCTCTGGCGATGGAGTGGATGGCACTATCGGCGTGGGTGGTTTTATGGGGCGTACGGGGCGATGCTTTTCAGTTTTGTTGGGGTTTGCGCGGCGGATTCGATATGGGTTGCCGTGGTGTCGCAGAGTGTGTTCGGGCTGTCGATTGGGCTGATTTACTATTCGTCGCTTTATTACTCGATGGATGCGGGGGATTCGAAGGGGGAGCATGGGGGGATGCATGAGGCGGCGATTGGGTGTGGGATTTGTTTTGGGCCGGCGGTGGGTGCTTTGGGGGTGTACCTGTTTCCTGGTGTGCCGCAGAGTGTGACGTGGGCAGTGGGCGGGTTGTTGGGAGCGGGCTTGTTGGCGGTGGTTGCGGGGGGTTGGTCTTTGTTTGGGGTGAGGGGACGGTGAGATGTGGTTCGGTTTGTTTTGGGTATTTAAAGTGGGGTGCAAAGGGCGCCGACGCAGTGTGAAAACGCTCGGTCACGGGGCTCTGGGCCTTCCGAAGGCCGGCAGGGGTGCCGGCGCTCCCGGGGCTTATGACGATGGGCGAGGGGGTCGGTGGTGGTTGCGGGGTGAGGTTTGGGCGTTGGGCCTTCCGAAGGCCGGCAGGGGTGCCGGCGGTCCCGGGCACGGGGGATATTTGGCTTGAAGCTTAAAACGGCAGTTGCCCATGATGAAATCTCCCGGGGTTGTGTCGATGAAGTCCTATTGGAGTTCGGATTGGTTTTGTGGTGGAGAGGGTGCGGGGTGGGTGGGGTGAACTCGGGTTCGAAAGCTCATGATGATGCACGGTGCTCACGGTTCAAGTGATCCCACGTTGAACGCGAAGTCGCGTTCGACTTGGGAAATTGTTCGTCGGGTGTGGGTTTATCTGAAGCCCTACAAGGGGATGGCTTTAGCTACGATTGCGTTTGCGGTGCTATCGTTGGGATTTTCATTTGCGTATCCGAAGCTGACGCAATACGTGATCGATGATGTGATCGCGGGGCGGCGAGGGGACAAACTCAGTGCGGCGATGCTGGCTTTGATTGGGGCATTTCTGTTGCGGGAGGTGTTCACTAGTTTGCGCATTCGGGTGAACAATCTGTTTGAGCAGAACGTGATTTTCGATATGCGCCGGGAGGTGTTTGGACGGCTTCAGCGACTGCCGATTTCATACTTCGATCAACGATCATCGGGGGATTTGATGACGCGAGTGATTGAGGATGTGAACGCGTTGGAGCGCTTGTTGATTGATGGGACGGAGCAGGGGACGGTGGCAGTTTTGAGTATTGTGGGGGTGTTGGTGATCTTGTTTTCGAGCAGCCCGTGGTTGGCGTTGGTGGCGATGGCTCCGATTCCGATTCTGGCTGGGGGAGCGACGTGGTATACCTTGACGGCGCACAAGCGCTATCGAGCGCAGCGTCAGGCATCCAGCGCGATGAACGCGCTGTTGATGGACAATTTACAGGGTGTGAGGCAGATCAAGGCGTTTGGGCGACAGAACCATGAGGATGCACGATTTGCGGAGAAGGCCGATGATCTACGAAAGGGCACGCTGGGTGTGATGTTGGTTTGGGCGTTTTATTCGCCGTCGATGGCCTTCGCGTCATCGTTGGGCACCGGGTTGGTTTTATGGTTTGGGGGGCGGATGGTCCTTGCGGGGGAGATGACGTTGGGCAGTTTGATCGGGTTCGTATTTTACCTGAACCTCTTTTATGATCCGGTGGGAAGGTTGCATGGATTGAACCAGATGTTGCAATCGGCGCGTGCTGCGGGCGAGCGGGTCTTTGACATTTTGGATACGGCGGTGGAGAGCCCGAATCGGGCGGGGGCATTGCCTTCGGTGCTGCGGGGCGAGGTGGTGTACGAGAACGTGGGATTTGGGTATGGGGAAGATCGATCGGTATTGAAGGGTATTTCGTTGCATGCGTCGCCGGGGCAGATGATTGCTTTGGTGGGGCCGACGGGGGCGGGAAAATCGACGTTGGTGAACCTGATGCCGGCGTTTTATGAGGCGACGTCGGGGCGGATTACGATTGATGGCCACGACATTAGCCGGATCTCGTTGGAATCATTACGTTCGCGGATCAGCGTGGTGAGCCAGGAGCCGTTTTTGTTTAACGGAACGGTGCGAGAGAACATTTTATATGGGAAGCTGGATGCGACGGAGGAAGAGTTGGTGCAGGCGGCACAGATGGCCAACTGCTATGAGTTTATCCAGAGGTTACCGCAGGGATTTGATTCGAGAGTGGGGGAGCGTGGGGTGAAGCTGAGTGTGGGAGAGAAGCAGCGGGTGAGCATTGCGCGGGCGCTATTGAAATCGGCACCGATTTTGATTTTGGACGAAGCGACGGCGAGTGTGGACACGGCGACGGAGAAGCTCATTCAGGAGGCTTTGGAGCGGCTGATGAAAGGGCGTACGAGCTTTGTGATTGCGCATCGGTTGAGCACGATCCGGAAGGCGGATCAGATTTTGGTGGTGCGGCACGGGGAGATTGTGGAGCGTGGGACGCACGAGGACCTTATGATGAAGGATGGGCTGTATGCGCGGTTGGCGCGGATCCAGAACACCACGTTCATTGAGGAGGGATTTGAGAAACTATCGGTGGGATGAGAGTCGAGAGGGTAAGAAGAGTGAACTAACGAATGGAGCGATGCGATGAAACCCGTGACAAAAGAGTTCGCGTTGACGGATCCGGTGTACCGCGAGGCCTTTGCGCGGATCACGGCGACGTTGTTTGGCGGGAGCAGTTCGTGGTTGGGCGGGGGGATGTTGGGCTACGGGTTGGTGGCGCTGCTGTCATCGGGGAGGACGTTGCGATGGGCTGAGGGTGGCCTGGCGTTGATTTCAGGGGCGATTTTTTTATTTTTGTGGTCGAAGAAGCGCAGTCGGATTCTGTTGGAACGAGTTGCGGAGGGCTACGGGGCGGGGGCGTTTTGTGTGGGGACCTTTGCGTTGGCGTTGGGCGGGTTTGGTCGATCGGGCTTAGGAGCGGAGATCTGGCAGGCTTTGCTTTGGATTGGGGGAGGCATTTGTTTTTCGCAGGCACGGTTGCTGTATACCCTGTTGGCGTTGGGAGGTTTGGCCTGGAGTGTGGCGTTGGCGCTGGCACCGGGAGCGGGGGATCCACGCTACGCGGTGATTAGTGCCACGGCATTGATGGTTGGAGCGGCGTTGTCGGTGATTTTGCAGCGCGGGAAGGAAGCCGCATTGTGGCATTGGGTGCCGTATGAGATTCGGGATAAGGATCGAACGGCGGATTTGGTGGCGGCTAAGGAGCAAGCGAATCATCTGAACCTACGTTGTCGGCAGTTTTCACAGGCGTCCTTTGAGGCTTTGGTGATCTATGAGAAGTCGCGAGTGGTGGAGATTAACGAGGCAGTGACGACCCTTTTTGGGTATTCGGCGGGGGAGATGGTTGGGCGCGACTTTCTGGATTTGGTGGCACCCTCGCGGCGGGACCAAGTGGCGCATGCGACGCAGATGGGGAGTTTTCGGCCGATGGAGACGGTGGGGTTGAAGAAGAACGGTCAGACGTTTCCGGTGGAGATTTCGATCAAGCTTCTCCCCTCGAACGACAAACCATTACGAGTGGCGGCGTTTCGGGACCTGTCGGAATTGAAGTCGGCGCAGGAGCTGTTGCAACGGGAGAAGGAACTTTTGGAGCGCCAGTATCGGCGGCAGGCGGCGTTGGCGGAACTTGGGGTGATCATCGATGACCCGAAGCAGTATTCGGAGCTGCTGCAGCAATTGGTGACGGTGGCGTGCCAGCAATTGCCGGCGCGCTGTGCTGCGTTTTTCACGGTGGAAGACGACGGGCGGAGACTGGAGTTGAGGTCGAGCAATCTAGCGAGTTTTCCGGATGAATCGAAGCTGTTGCTAGATGAGGGGTCACCGTATGCGGTGAAGGGAGTGTTAGAGACGAGCGAGTCTTTGATGGTATCGGACATCGGGAAGGATCCGTTTGGCATTCGGATGATGTTTCCGGGTGAGGAGATCGAGTCGTTTTTGGTGGTGCCATTCATGGTGGAGGGCGGGATGGCGGGCGTGCTTTATATATTGAGTTCGGAGCCGCGTCGGTTTGAGGCGGACGACATGAGCTTCCTGGTGAACCTGAACTCGAGAGTGGCGAACGCGTTGATGAAGGTCCAGTTGTTTGAGCAACTGCGGGAGGCCAACACGATGCTGGAGCAGCAACATGCGGAGTTGCAGCAGAAGAACGTGGAGTTGATGTCGGCGAAGGACGCGGCGGAGGCGAGCAGCCGGGCGAAGTCGCAGTTTTTGGACACGATGAGCCACGAGCTCCGGACACCGTTGAACGGGATTTTGGGGATGATCTCGGTGATGGAATTTTCGGAGTTGACGGACGAGCAGCAGGACAATCTGAAGACGATGAAGGAGAGTGCGGACGCGTTGCTTCGGCAGATCGGAGACGTGTTGGAGTTCACGCAGCTGGATGGAGGGCGTTTGGAATTGGATACGGGGACGGTGGTGGCGCCGATTTTGATGCAAGCGGTGGTGGATGGGGCGCGGGCGCAGGCGACGGCGAAACGATTGACGATTGTGAGTCAGCCGACCCCTGGGGCGATGAAAGCGATTACGGCGGACGGGGCGCGGATTCAGGAGGTATTGGCGCGGCTGGTGGACAATGCGATCAAGTTTACGGAGGCGGGGGTGGTGACGTTGCGGGCGACGCAGGCGATGGATCGGCAGGGGCGGACGGTGATGCGGTTTGACGTGGTGGACACGGGGCCAGGGATTCCGGACAGCCAGCGACCCTTTTTATTTCAAGCCTTTCGACAAGCGGATGGGGCGATGAACCGGAAACATGGGGGCAGTGGGCTAGGGCTTGCGATTTGCCATCGGCTGGTGAGTTTGATGGGTGGGGACATTGGGGTGCAGAGAGATCCTGGGGGCGGTTCGATGTTTTGGTTTTCGGTGCCGGTGGGCAAATAGTCACCGGGGAGAGGATAGGAGGACCCGGTAAATGTTTCCGGGTATTGGTTGGGCTGGTTTCGAAAACTCGAAAAGGCCCGTATTCATTGGTGTTTTTGAACGATTATGGGGCTGGCATGCGTGATGCTTTGGGGTGTCTTGCACAGGTCACAAAGCGAAACAAAAACAACCTGGAACACAATGGCAAGCGTGGATACATCGGGAAGTCGTTGGCAACAAGTCATCACAGACTTCCGAAGAGCTTGTCTTCTGAGATACGAAGGCAAACTCAGCGAATCCACGATGGTGTTAGAGAACGAACTTCCGAAGTCGATCGCTTCCTGGTCCGAGGAAACCCCTGGGACACCGGTGGCGAAGCGAGAGGCCTTGGGGGAGATGTTTAAGTCGGAGCAACGCCGAGTGGACGATGCGGTGCTGGTGCATCGCATGGTATCCAAGTCACTCAGCACGGAGATTCTACCGACGGTATGCAGCATGGTGGCGCAAGAGATTCGCGACGCTGTGAATGAGCAGATTGTTCGGGCTCCGGGGTTTGGGTTGGGAACGGTGGCGGCCACGATGGAGCCGCGTCCGACGAGAGCGGTGCGAGGTTCGGTTCAGCGAATTCGGTTCGATGACATTGGCAGCATCATTGATTCGCTGCAGAACGAGCAGAGCGCCGATTATGGAGCCCGACCGATTCCTGCGTTTGCCTGACCGATTGTTGATGCGAGCTGAAAAACGTGATCCAACCCCAACCTAAGAATAAAACCATGCGCACCTCCACTTTAATGCCCACGATCGAACTCGACGACCGCAAGAACGGCTACAAGAGAACTCCATCCCTTTCACTTGATGACACGACGACGAAGTCGACACGGACGGTGTTACTGATTGGATTTGACTGGGGGACGAACAAGTCCTGTATGCAAGCGGTGCAGCAGGGGACGAACGAGAGCAAGGCGAGCTTTGTGGTTCCGACGGTTGTGGGGTATGCGAACGACGGAATTGTTGAGAACCTGCTTCCTGGGAACGCCAAGGTTTTGTTTGGGGAAGAAGCGATCCGGAATCGGTTGCACCTGCGATTGGTGGCGCCGATGACGGACGGTGTGATTGATGATTTATCGGCGGCGAAAGATTTTGCGGGGCATCTGAAGACCCTGTTGGCGCCGGGAGTGGATGCGGAGTTGAGGGCGGTGATTGGATTGCCTGCGAATGCGGAACGTGCGGCGCGTGAGAATCTGCGACAGGCGGTGGTGGGGTTATTTGACCGAGTGATCCTGATCCCTGAGCCGTTTCTGGCGGCGTTAGGATATCGGGATGAGAGTCGGGTGGGGACGGCCGGCTACGTCGATCCTGTGCACAACTCGTTGTTTGTAGACATTGGGGGTGGGACGACGGACGTGTGCATGGTGCAGGGGTACTTTCCGACGGCGAACGATCAGGTGAGCGAAGCGTTTGCGGGTGATCGCGTGGACGCGTTGTTGAACGAGGCGATTCGGAAGACCTATCCCGACGTGACCTTATCGCAGCACAAGATCCGTGAGATCAAAGAGCAGTATTCATATGTGGGACAGATCGAAAAGCCCATCGTGGTGAACGTGGTGGTGGCGGGCAAGATGCGGAAGTTGGATTTGACGGAGCAAATTGGTGAAGCGTGCCATGAGCTTTTGGACCGGGTTTTTGAGGCGGTGAAGGTACTGATTGGCCGAGCCTCCTCGGATAGCGTTACGGAGCTCTTGCAGAACATCGTGCTGACGGGTGGGGGGAGTCGGATCAAAGGATTCGACACCGAGTTGCAGCGCATGCTGGAGGCGGAGGGATACGAAACACCGAAGGTTCACGTCGTTGGGGAGAACTACAAAGAGTTCGTGGCCCGAGGGGCGCTGAAGGCAGCGAAGCAGGCTAAAGAGAGCCAGTGGCAGCAGTTGATTTCTTGAGATTGGTTGTTGGGTGTTGTGCACGCCGACCCGCCCTGCCTGGCGGGTCGGCTTTCTTTTTGTGTGGAGGCTGAGGGCTATCGGGCGATTGGGTCATCGAATGCCCGTTGTTCGCGGGCGAGCAGGGATTCCATGCGGGTGCGTTGGGCGGTGTAACGAGGGTTGCTGGCGAGGTTGTGGATTTCGTGAGGATCGCATTTGAGATCGAAGAGTTGGGTCTGATCGATCTTGGGGTAATGGATGAGCTTCCACGAGCCATCGGTGACGGCGCGTTGGACATCGCGATAGGCGGTGAGCAGGGTTTTGCGCTGGTAGGGCGTTGGGGCGCTGGGCGTGGGGATAAGGCAGTGGCCTTCGCTACCGAGAGGCGGGGCGATGTTGGCAAGGGCGCAGAGGGTTGGGGCGAGGTCGAGCAAGTAGCAGAGTTGATCGTTGCGTTGGTTACGGGGGACACCTGGGCCAGCGATGATGAGGGGGACGCGGGTCGAGTGTTCGTAGAGGTTCTGTTTGCCCAACAGACCGTGCGAGCCAAGGGCTAGGCCGTTGTCGCCTGCGAAGACGATGAGCGTGGAGGGGGCATGACCGGAGTGGTCTAAGGCGTCGAGAATGCGGCCGATCTGTGCGTCGGTGGCTGTGATGCTAGCGTAGTAGTCCGCGATTTCCTTTTGCACCGCCATGGGAGTGCGTGGCCAGGGGAGGAGTTTTTCATCGCGGACCTCGATTTCTCCGTTGTTGAAGGGGTGGACAGGTAGAAAGTTGGCGGGAACCTTCAGGTTTGAGGGTGTGTAGCGGGATCGGAATTGGGGGGGAGCACTCCGTGGATCGTGGGGGGTGGTGAAGGCGACGTAGAGACAGAAGGGTTGAGAAGCTGGGGAGGATTTCAAGAACTGGATCGCCTGATTGGCGAAAAGCTCTGCTGTGAACTGGGACTCGGTGCGTTCATTGCGAATGCCGGTGGTGGATGAAAAATCGACGACTTGGATAGCAAACTGATCACTCATGCCACCGAGGAACACCGCTTGGCCCGATTGAAAGCTGGCGAGCAACGATTCTCGACCATTGTGCCATTTACCGGTGATGAAGGTGCGGTAGCCCGACTGCGCGAAGCGAGTGGGCCACGTGTTGATATTTTTGAGGTTGTCGGGAACGTGGAACAAGGTTCGGCCGCTCATGAGCATGGCTCGGGAGGGCATGCAGACCGCCCCTTGCATGGCTCCCATGATGTGGGCTTGGGTGAAGGCGGTGCCTTGGCGGGCGAGGCGGTCGAGGTTGGGGGTTTGGATGTGGCGATTGCCGAGGGCCCGGATGGTGTCGGCGCGTTGGTCATCGGAGAATAGGAACAGGATATTGGGCGGCTGAGCGTGGGTGATGGGAACGAGCAGGAGGAGGGCCACCAGGACTACGCTCAGGCTAGGAAGATTGGGGCGGCTTCCATTCGATGTCTGGCAGTAGTCGAGGAGTCTGAGGTAAGATTTCACGGGGATTCGCCTTTCTTTCGGATTACCGATTGGCCGAGGTTATGAGAGAACGAGTAGAACTCCTCGAAGCAGAATCTTCGCTCACTGGGTCCATGAACCGTGGTCTTGACGATGGCGGTTGGGCAAGGAGTCCTGGTAGGTAGGGACGGTGCGCTGCGCCGTCCCCGTCCCGCGAAAGCGGGACGGAAGGGGCTTTGAGTCCAGGAGCGTGGTAGCCTCGGAGGGCTGCGAGACATTTGGCCTCGGAGCGTCCGGCTGGCGCCGAACGCGGACGTCCCATCCGCCTTCGCCTTGGCTTCGGTCGGACGAAGGGCGGGACGTCCCTACCTCGCTGACGGACGCTTCGGGGTCTGTCCCCGGCATCTGGAGGCATCGTCTTGGGTTG
>Ga0172367_10002619_pt1 | contig 24473 bp, 20 predicted proteins | sample Lak10m_FD_114542 | JGI IMG/M metagenome (GOLD analysis project Ga0172367, IMG submission 114542) | Freshwater microbial communities from Kabuno Bay, South-Kivu, Congo - kab_022012_10m | ecosystem: Environmental > Aquatic > Freshwater > Lake | place: Democratic Republic of the Congo: South-Kivu... | reverse complement strand
GTGAGGAAGAGCTTGTCGGGCAGGCGCACGATGCAGTCGATCATGCTGTTGTCCACCATGTGCTGGCGCACATTGCGCTCGCCTTTGGTGTTAGAGGTCATGGCGCCATTGGCCATCACAATGCCTGCGGTTCCGGTATCACTCAGGTGGTGCCAGAAGGTCTGCATCCACATGTAGTTGGCGCTGCCATCGGTGGTGAACTCCTCGCGGGGGCCAAAGAGACGCGGGTCGTGCTCGGGCAGGTCCTCGGGGTGCCAGTTGCTGACGTTGAAGGGCGGGTTGGCAATGACAAAATCGGCCTTGAGGTCGGGGAACTTGTCATCGAGCAGCGAGTTGCCCAGCTTGATGTCAAAGCTCAGGTTGCGCAGCATGAGATTCATGAGGCAGAGGCGCATGGTCTGGGCGGTCATCTCCTGCCCATAGATGGAGATGTCCTCCTTGTTGCCGCCATGCTCGTTGATGAAGCGGAGGCTCTGCACGAACATGCCGCCACTGCCACAGGCGGGGTCGAAGATGCGGCCCTTGTAGGGTTCGAGCAGCTCAACAAGCAGTCTCACGATACTGCCCGGTGTGAAGAACTGGCCTGCGCCACTGCCCTCGGCCATGGCAAAACGCCCGATGTAGTACTCGTAGATGCGGCCAAGGATGTCGCTCTCGGGGTTCTCTTTCTCTGAGAATTTGGGGTGGCTCAGCAGGTTGATGATGCCGCCCGATTGGCGTGCGCTCAGCTCGCTCTTCACAAAGATGCGTGGCAGCAGGTTGACCAGTTGGGCGTTGTAGGCGGTGAGCATGTCCTGCACGAGGTCGAAGGCATCGTCTATGCGCACCTTGATGTCGTCCTGCTCGGCATGGTCTTTCAGGTATTGCCACGATGCCTCGTAGGGGATGACGAAGGTGTTGCGGCTGCGGTACTCGTCAGGGTCAGAGAGGATGTAGCCGCGCTCGGCCTCGTCCTTGGTGTAGTAGGGACTCTGAGGATCCTGCATGAGGTGGGTGAGCTCATTGCGCACCACCTCATAGCGTTCGCTCATATGCTTGAGGAACACGAGGGGCAGGATGTAGTTTTTGTAATTGTTCTCCGAAACGGCACCGCGCAGTTCGTTAGCGGCATCCCATAGTTCTTTTTCGAAGTCGATATCTGCTTTGGGCATGGGTCAGTTCAGGGTTGTTGGTTTCGCACCGCTATGATAACAAACTATTTTCAAATGAAGAATAGCCGAACGTAGTGTATTTACGGAGTCTGAGGAGAGCTTGATGCATCAAGCCCCTACAGGGCGGTATCTGCTGATGGAAGGGATGCTGGTGCCGACCTCCCCCAACCCCTCCTTGCCGGGAGGTGAGCTTTTGCCGCTTTCCGCGTCAGGGCTTGATGCACCAAGCCCCTACTGGGCGGTATCTGCTGATGGAAGATATGCTGGTGCCGACCTCCCCCAGCCCCTCCTTGCCGGGAGGGGAGCTTTTGCCGCTTTCCGCGTCAGGGCGGTACCCGTTGTGAGAAATGCCATATCTGTGGGTGGAAGAGATGCTTCCTGCGTCAGCATGACAATATTGTTGGATGCAAATGCGATATCCGTAGGAGGAAATGATGTTTCCTTTTTCATCATCACAATATCCGTGAGTGTGAGGGGCGTATCCTTGACGGGGAGTGACGTTTCCTTCGTCAGCATGACCATATCCGTGGGTGGAAGAGATGTTTCCTGCGTCAGCATGACAAAAACTGTGGGTGCCGATGGCGTATCTGCCAAGGTTATTGGCCGCTTGGGTGGCGGAGCTTCGTTACCTTCGTGGCTGCTTAGCAGCTCTGCGTATTGTCTGTCCTTAAGAAACTTGCAGGCCAAACGGCCATTTACGGTCTCAGTTCCATTGTGGGGCGGTTTCTGAATTACCTGCTGGTGCCGCTGCACACCGTGGTGTTTCTGCCGCAGCAATACGGGGTGATCACGGAGATGTATGCCTACGTGGCGTTTCTGATCATTCTGCTGACCTATGGGATGGAGACGGCCTATTTCCGTTTTAGCAGTCAACAAGACCACCGGCCCGACACGATCTTCAGCACGGTGCTGAGTTCGCTGCTGGGCAGCACGGCTCTCTTTATCGGTATGGCCGTTCTGTTTGCGCAGCCTATTGCCGATTGGCTGCTTTACCCCGACAATCGTGAGTATGTGGTGTGGTTTGCCATTATTGTGGGGTTGGATGCGGTGGCTTCCATTCCATTGGCGCGCCTGCGCAATGAGAACCGTGCGAAGACCTTTGCGGGCATTAACATTGCCAATGTGCTGGTGAACATTGGGTTGAATGTGTTCTTCCTACAATACTGCCTTCCGCTGGTGAAGGCGGGTGGCGGCAACTGGCTGACCGACACCTTTTACGACCCGCAGACGGGTGTTGGCTACGTGTTCATTGCGAACCTGATTGCGAGCGGGGTTAAATTCCTCCTACTCGCACCCACCATGCTGCGTGGTTTTGTGCGTCCGCAGTGGCACTTGCTGCGCCCGATGCTGATCTATGCACTTCCGTTATTAATTGCTGGCCTTGCCGGCATGGTGAATGAGACGCTGGACCGCATTCTGCTGAAACGGATGTTGTACCCAACGCTGGGCGAAACGGAGACGATGGCCACGATAGGCATCTACGGGGCGTGTTACAAGATCAGCATTGTGATATCGTTGATGATACAGGCTTTCCGCTATGCGGCCGAGCCGTTCTTCTTTGCGCAGGAGAAGCAGCAAGGCAGCAGGGAACTGTACGCCAAGGTGATGACGTGGTTCGTGTGGGTGCTTTCTGGCACGTTCCTGTTTGTGATGCTGTACATTGACGTTTTCAAGTATTTCATACCGAACGCGGCCTTTTGGCAAGGTTTGCACGTGGTGCCGATACTGCTGCTGGCCAACATCTTTCTGGGCATTTACTACAACCAGTCGGTTTGGTACAAGTTGAGCGACCGCACAGGCTATGGCGCGGGGTTGGCAATCTTCGGGGCCATCATCACCTTGGTGCTGAACATGGCTTTCATACCTGCCTACGGCTATATGGCCTCTGCGTGGGCCACCTTTGCGTGCTACGGCAGCATGATGGTGGCCTCGTACCTGCTGGGGCGCAAGTTCTACCCCGTGCCCTACGAGGTGGGTAAGCTGATGGCGTTTGTGGGCGGAGCCGTGCTGCTTTACTACACCAGCGTGGTGCTGCACGTGGCACAGATGCCATATGGCATGGCGGTGAACCTGCTGTTCCTGTTGGGCTACGGGGGCCTCTCGTGGGTACTCCTCCGCTCGAATTTTAAGTAGCTTTGCACCGCTTTTCCCCACACAAGATGACCACGGAGGTACAGGTGATAAACCGTTCGGGACACGCATTGCCCCACTACCAGACCGAACTTTCGGCCGGGATGGACCTGCATGCCGACCTGAAAGAGGAAATAACGCTTGCTCCCTTGCAGCGCGCCCTGGTACCAACGGGGCTTTTCATTGCCCTACCGCAAGGAACGGAAGCCCAGATACGCCCGCGCAGCGGACTGGCCTACAAGCATGGTGTAACGGTGCTCAATTCGCCCGGCACCATTGATGCCGATTACCGTGGCGAGGTGAAAGTGCTGCTGGTGAACCTGAGCAACGAACCGTTTGTTGTGCAGAATGGCGAACGCATTGCCCAAATGGTGGTGGCGCGCCACGAACAGGTGCAATGGAACGAAGTGGAAACATTGGAGGACACGGTCCGAGGAGCGGGCGGTTTCGGTCACACAGGCAGATAGTGCGCATCGTTTCACATACCATCCTCATTGCCCTTTCCGTGCTGCTTTCGCTACAGGCAGTGGCGCAGAAGAAGCGCAAGAAAGATGCTGGCCTTAGCTATGATGACCAACGCAGGGTGACGGAGATGTTCTTCGAGGCCAACCGCCAGAAGATGCTGGGCAATATTGAAGATGCGGCCCTACTCTACCGCGACATCCTGAAAATTGATGCGAAGAACGCGGCATCGTTTTACGAGATATCCAACATAATGACGGCTGCCGAGCAGTTGCAAGAGGCGCTACCGTTTGCGCAACGCGCCTACGAACTGGATGCAAAGAATGAGTGGTACGCGCTTTTTCTGGCTGAGATCATGCGTGGGTTGAACGACCTGAACGGGGCGCTGAAGATCTACAAGAAATTGGCGGAGGACCATCCATCAAAAATCGAATACCAATACGAAATGGCCACCACGTACCTCTACATCGGTAAGGCCGATGAGGCCATTGCCGCGTACAACAAGATCGAAGAGGTGATCGGGGTAAGTGAAGAGATATCGGTGCAGAAAGAGAAGATCTACCTGCAACTGGACAAGCTGCCCGAAGCCGCCAAGGAGCTGGAAAACCTGATAAACAACTACCCGGGAGAACAACGCTACCTTGGAATGCTGGCCGAGGTGTATACCGCTAACGACATGCTTGATAAGGCGTTTGAGGTTTATGGTCGAATGTTGAAGAATGACCCTGACGACCCGATCCTTCACCTGAACCTTGCCGAATATTACCGTAAACGAGGCGAATACGACCGTTCGTTCGAGGAACTGAAAGTGGCATTCAAAAGTTCATCGCTGAACATTGACAACAAAATTCAGGTGATGATGTCGTACTACAACCTCACCGAGTCGGAGAATAAACTGTTGGCACAGGCCTACGAGCTTTTGGATCTGATGACTGCTGCACACCCGAAAGAGGCCAAGGCATTTGCCATGAAGGCGGATTTCCTGCTTCGCGATGGCAAGACAGAGGAAGCGCGGCAGGCGTTCTACACCACGGTGACGCTCGACAGCAGCCGATTTCCTATTTGGAACCAGTTGGTGAACACCAGCTATCAGCTGGGCGACTATGCCGCCATGGAAAAGGACAGTAAGGCTGCGTTGGAACTCTTTCCGAACCAAGGCATGCTTTACCTACTGAACGGCATTGCGCACAACGGCCTGAAAAACTACAAAGCGGCCATTTCCATCCTGACAGAAGGCGAAACCTTTGCCCGCACCGACAGCTACATGTATGCACAACTGCTCTCTGTACTTGCCGATGTGTACAACAGCACGAAGAACTACACCGAGTCGGATGCTGCGTTTGAAAAGGCGCTGGCCCGCGAACCGACCAATGCCCTACTGCTTAACAACTACGCTTATTTCCTTTCGCTGCGTAAGGACCGCCTTGACAAGGCCGAGGAGATGTCGCGCAGATCGAACGTGCTGGCACCAAGACAATCGTCCTATCAGGACACGTACGCTTGGATCCTCTTCCAACAGGGAAAGTTTGAAGAGGCCAAGGAATGGATACAGAAGGCATTTGACAATGGCGGGCAGAAAAGTGGCGTGATCGTGGAACACTATGGCGACATCCTGTACAGACTGGGACAGACCGATGAGGCGCTGAATCTTTGGAAACGCGCACGCGAACTTGGCGACCACAGCGATGAGCTACCGGCCAAGATCGAAAGCCGAAAACTGCCGTAGACAGCAATGAGGATTCCGGTTCCCGTCCTGTTAGTTGCGTTCACAGTTGCCCTTTTCGGTTGCAAGAGCACTCAACTGGCCACTACACCGGCCAGTGTTCCGCAGTTGAATGCCGTGCAAGTGCTCGATTCGGTGGATGCCCGCTGTAGGTTCCAATACCTGAGTGCCAAATTGGATGTGAACTATTCCACGGCCAATGAGACCAAGAGTTTTGGTGTTCGCGTGCGCTTGAAACAGGACAGCATCATCTGGCTTTCCATCACACCTGCCATGGGCATTGAGGTGGTACGGTTAGTGATAACGCCCGACAGCATTCTGATGGTGAACCGTTTGGACCAGAAGTACTTTGCGGGCAGTGCAGACAAGGCCAATCAGTTACTGAAGTTGAATGTGAGCTTCGATGTGCTGCAATCGGTGCTTACGGGTTCGTTCACACACCTTTATCCGAAAGCTGAATATCAGGTTTCCGACCTGTTGGGGTTGTATCTATTGGAGGCTTCGCCCAATGATGAGGCAGATACCACGTTGATGCAACAGCGCACAGAGGTTGACCCTACTATTTGGCGCATTACGCGATCGATGATGCGCCATCCATTCCGCAATGAGCAGATATTGGCAGAGTACAACGGGTTTCAGAAAGTGAGCCGATTGGTTTTCCCATCGAACATGCGATTCCGCGTACAGGCCAAGGAAAACGTTGCGGTAGATATTGTATGGTCGAAGATCGAAGAGAAGAGTTCGCTAAATTTCCCCTTCAACATACCTGAGAAATATGCGCCTTATTGAGCGACATATCATTTGGCTTCTGCTGCTGATGCTGCCTGTGCTCGGGCTGGCACAGGACAAGGGTGAATTGGAGAAACAGAAGCAGCAACTTCTGAAGGACATTGAGTACACCAACAAGCTGCTGAAGGAAACGGAAAGCAACAAAAAGGCCACGCTGAGTGAACTGAACCTTCTGAGTTCCAAGATCAACACCCGACAGAAACTCATCAACACCATTCTGCGCGAAGTTGACCTGATAGAAGCACAGATAAACCAGACCCGAGGCGTGGTGAAAGCGTTGGAAGACGACCTGAAGCGCCTGAAGGACGAGTACGCGCAGATGTTGTACTACACCTACAAGAACCACAGTCAGTACGACAGGCTGATGTTCATTCTTTCCTCGAAGGATTTCAATCAGGCCTACAAGCGGATGAAATATTTTCAGCAATATGCCAAACACCGTCAGGAACAGGCCAAGGCCATTGAGGCCACGCAAGAAGCGCTGAACGCACGCAACAAGGAGCTGGCCGACAAGAAGACCAAGATGGCGTACTTGGTTGAGGACAAGGAAAAGGAAAAGATCCAACTTTCTACCGAAAAGGAGGAACACGACAAAATGGTGAAGACGCTGAAAGTGAAGGAGAAACAGCTTCGCGAACAGCTGAAGCAGAAGCAGCGCTATGCGCAGAAGCTGGAAAAGGCCATTGCTCGCATCATTGAGGAAGAGATCCGCAAAGCGAAAGAAAAAGCCGAGAAGGCGGGTGCCACCACAACCACCAAATCGGGTTTTGCCCTTACTCCGAAGGAATTGGAACTTTCGGGCCAATTCAGCGAGAATCAGGGAAAATTGCCTTGGCCTTCAGCCACGGGCATCATCACCTCCTCGTTCGGAGAACACGCTCACCCAACGCTTCGCGACATCAAAATCCAGAACAACGGGGTTGACATTACCACCGACAAGGACGCCAAGGCACGCTGCGTGTTTGAAGGAACGGTTTCGGCCGTGGTATCGATTCCTGGCGCGCACAAGGCCGTCATCGTGCGTCACGGTGAATTCTTAAGCGTATATGCCAACCTTGAGAACGTGTCGGTGAAAATGGGCGATGCCCTTACCGTGAAACAAGAGATAGGCAGTGTTGTGATGAACCGCGAGGATGGTCGCACCGTTCTTCATTTCGAGATATGGAAAGGTGCTGTGAAGATGGATCCTGAGAAATGGCTCGTCACCAAAAAATAATACCTTTGGCGGCATGAATATCGGCTCCATTTTACTGTCTATGATCGGCCCTCAGGAGGTCATTATCATCTTGATAATTGTGCTTCTGTTGTTCGGTGGCCGCAAGATCCCTGAACTGATGCGCGGCCTTGGACAGGGCGTCAAGGAATTCAAAGACGCATCCAAAGGAGAGGACAGCGACAAGAAGCTCAACGAGAAGAAGGACTGACAGACCGTCCTAATCAGCGAATGGGTAACCCCTTCAACGAGGCTGAAATTTCAACTACGGCAATCACATCGTGGACGACTTCTGCCCACAACTGGTCTAAATTGTGAATAGCTTCGCCCCCAAAGGCCGAAAATCTGTTTGCTTGTTGGATACTTTTGGCACATGGTTCAACGTTCCATGCGTATGAGGTCGCAACTACTGGTCATACTTATGCTGCTCTTTGCGGTAATAGCCGCTACAGCCCAGAATGCATCGACCGACACCATCAAACGTCCGCTGGTACTGAAGGACAACCCCGTGTTGGCACAACTTGACAGCTTGGCGCACTTGAAAGTTTTCCGCTCAAGCAAATTCACCACCGATACGCTGAAGCTGAACACGCGCAAGTACAAAAAAGACTCGATCCCCAACTTCCCCGAATCGCATTACATCAAAGAACTGAAGGAACTGGACCGCAACAGTCCGTTCGATCTGGTTTACAACAAACAGGTGCGGGCTTACATTGACGCATATCTGGGAAAGCACCGCGAAAAAGTGGGTCGCATGCTGGGAATGGCGGAAATGTACTTCCCATTGTTCGAAGAAATGCTCGATCAATACAACCTGCCCATGGAGTTGAAATACTTGGCAGTGATCGAATCGGCATTGAACCCGAATGCGACATCGAAATCTGGCGCCACGGGGCTGTGGCAGTTCATGTATCGAACCGGAAAGATCTACAACCTGAATGTGACCAGCTACGTGGATGAACGCAGCGATCCGTACAAGGCCACGCAGGCCGCTTGCGAGTACTTCAAATTCCTGTACGGCATTTTTGGCGATTGGCAGATGGTGCTGGCCGCCTACAACGGTGGGCCAGGAAACCTATCGAAAGCCATGAGACGGGCGGGAGGCAAGAAGGATTACTGGGAAGTGCGACCATACCTTAGTGCCGAAACGCAGAGTTACGTGCCCGCTTTCATTGCCGTGAATTACGTTTTCACCCATGCGGCAGAGCACAACATTTATCCTGTACAGCCTATGTTCAGAGGGCTTGACATCGACACCGTGATAGTGAAGAAACAAACGAACCTGCGCACTTTGGCTTCGTTGCTTCAGATGACCTACGATGAGATCGAGTTCCTGAATCCAATGTACAAAACGCACATTCTGCCCGAGAATTCGGTTGGAATGCCGCTTGCGTTGCCCAAAAAGAAGTTAGGAGTATTCCTCTCTAACCACGATGCTTTCTATGAAGTAACGGTTGAAGCCAAGAACCTGGCATTTTCCAATCAGGAGGAGATCATGCGCGATGTGCGCAAAACGCACACCGTTCGATCGGGCGAAACGCTCAGCAGCATAGCAGCACGTTATCGGTGCAGTGTGACCGATCTCAAGAATTGGAACAACATGAGCGGAAGTCTTATTAAGATAGGACAGCAACTGGTTGTGCACGAACGCGTTGCAGCCACAACCACCTCTGCAGCAACTGTGAAGGAAGCATCTGGTGATGCCCGCTATCATGTGGTGCAGGCAGGCGAAACACTTTGGAGCATTGCCAAAACCAACGGCATATCTGTAGACAAATTGAAGGAGTTGAACAATATTACAGGCAATTACCAGTTGAAGATCGGGTCTAAACTAAAGGTAGGTTGATATGCGACTCATTCTGACATTGGTTGTTCTAACGTTGGCTGCATGCAGCGCGCCCGAAATGCCGCTGCCCGGCATCACCGGCAAAGCAGGTGAGCTTGTGGTGGTGATGGATGAGGAGAAATGGAAGGGCCAAGCGGGCGACACCGCATTCAACATGCTTTCGCAGCCGATCTATGGATTACCGCAGGCCGAACCGACCTTCAACGTGGTTCACATCAAACCTGAGGCTTTCACCAAGATATTCCAAACGCATCGAAACATTGTTGTGGTCCATTTCGGTGAGGAAGCCAAACCGCGTGTTGACCTGAGGAATGACGTTTGGGCCTCTCCGCAGATCGTCATCGAAATGTGGGCTCCAAATGAGGAAACCTTTATCGAACTGTTCTCAAAGAATGTTGACCGCATCATTGCCCACATCATCAAAAAAGAAGAAGAGCGAACGCTGAAGAGCTACAACGCGCAGCGAAACGATGAAGTAATTAATGAATTGAAGAATGCGCTCTTCGTGAACATGAGCATCCCGAAAGGCTACAATATTGCGCGGCAAGAAACCGATTTCATGTGGATACGCTACGAGACCAAAGATCTGACACAGAGCATTCTGGTGTATTCAGAACCTTACCAGCGGCAGAACACCTTTACCGAAGAAGGAATGGTGGAGGTGATGGACAAGTTCTGTAAGCTTTACATTCCCGGCCCTGATGATGGCAGCTACATGGCCACGTACACCGAATATCCGCCACAGTTCACCGAAACTGCATTGGGTAAAGAGTACGCCACAGAAATGAAGGGGCTTTGGCACGTGGAACATGCGTTGATGGGTGGTCCATTTGTCACCTACGCCACATTGGACAAGGCGCGGAACAGAGTGGTTTATCTTCATGGTTTTGTTTTCTCGCCTGGAAAGAACAAGCGCAACTACATGCGCCAATTGGAGACGATTCTACACAGCGCAGAGATCATTGAGTGAGGTTGTGTAGCTTGCGCTGACCATGCCGTTCAGCCAAAACGTAAGATCATTTCTTCCTCTTGCTTTTATTGGCGTTGTGATGCTTTCGGTGGTTTCCAACCTGCACTGGAACCAACGCGCAGCACCTAGCATTCTTGAAGCTGATGCTAGAGGTTATTACGCTTATCTGCCCGCCATTTTCATTCACCACGACCTTAACTACGGTTTCTTCGAGGAATTGGACGCGGACCGTTATTTCAATCCCAATCTGCATTACGACTACCGCCTGACCGTTTACGGCAAGAAAGTGAACAAGTATTTCTGCGGAACCGCCATCCTGCAGCTTCCCTTTTTTCTGTTGGCACACGCCTATGTAACTATTTCCGGTGGAGTTGCCGATGGTTATTCGCCTCCGTACCTGTATGCAATAACGGTTGCCGGCATTTTCTACCTACTGCTCGGGCTGTGGTTTTTCGATCGGTTATTGAAGCAGTTCGAAGCCGGAGTTTTCGGTCGAACGGTCACACTGCTTGCCATCACATTTGGCACTAATCTATTCTACTACGCTGCGGTAGAACCAGGCATGTCGCATGTCTATTCGTTCGCGTTGGTGGCTGCGTTTCTCAACACCGCAAAAGCTTCCATGCGGTCTGCTGAGCCCAAAGCAATGTTTTTCATGGCCCTTTTGCTTGGACTTATCGGATTGGTTCGGCCTGTGAACGTTCTTATTATCGGAGCATTACCGTTGGTTTCCAATTCTTGGAGTGCCTTTATCACATGGTTGCGCTGGCTGTTCTCCAAACCCATCCAACTTATTGCTTCCATACTCACTTTTGGTGCTGTTGTTTCCGTTCAGTCGGTCATATACTGGATCTCAACCGGTAGTGGTTGGATCTACACATATGCTGAAGAAGGTTTCAATTTCCTTGAGCCTCACATGATCGACATGCTGATCAGCTACAAGAAAGGCCTTTTCTTATACACGCCCATGTTCTTCCTTGCTGTTCTCTCAGCAATTTGGGTTTGGAAAAAATCAACTTTCAGATTGCTTTCATACGTTTCATTCTTCGTAGCACTCACTTTTGTTCTTTCAAGTTGGTGGAACTGGTGGTATGGCGGATCATTCTCATCCCGTGTTTTTGTGGAATTCATCCCTGTGCTCTTCATTCCGTTGGCTGTTCTTCTTAACCGAATTGGTCAAATGGAGAGATACGTAGCGGTTTCCGTACTGTTTCTGGTGGTGGTGGTGTGTCAGTTGCAGATCTATCAGTACCGGTATTACATCATCCATTGGGAAAACATGGACAAGGAACTTTATTGGGACCGTTTTCTTGACCTAAGACACTGATTTTCAATAGCTGAGGCGCAGTGATCGTTTTCCGATTAATTTAGTCGCGAAATAATAAACCCTTTATTCATGAAAAAACTGATACTTACTTTTTCTTCTGTTGCCATTACAGCGTTTTCAATGGCGCAATCTTGCTCACCCAATTCAAGCTTCGCTGGGTCTCCTGCCGGTCTCTATCCGAACGGTCCGCTTGGCCCTACGTGCGACCTTACCGCACCAAAGACGATCGTAAGCCTTACGGACACCACGATAAGTTCGCCTTTCGGTCCGGCCACGCTATACATTGATGTCATGCGTGTCAATTCGGTTACCGGTCTTCCGTCAGGTCTGGTATTCAGTACAGATGTGATCGGTACCGCAGATATGAATGGCCCTTATGGATATTGGTACAACAGTGGCACCGTTCCAAACCAAACTTCTGCCATTGGCTGCGGATTTGTATATGGGGTCGGAGGCGATTGGGATGCTGCTATTGGAGGAGGTCCGAACAATGACGGATCCTATCCTTTGGTATTCGAAGTGGACGCACGCGTTGCCGGATCTAACAATACGACCTTGAACGCATTCATCCCTGCAGGAACTTGGGTGAGCGACATCAGCCCAAGCTTCGGTGGTGGTTCGTTCTACATCTACGATACACTCATTGTCGCTTCAGATTATGCTGACATCAGCACTACGATCAACGGTTCAACCAATGTCAATCCAGGTAGTAACTACAACTATCAGGTTCCGAACGACCCGAATGTTACCTACACTTGGTCTGTTACCAATGGAAGCATCATTTCCGGCCAGGGAACCAATTCTATTATTGTAAGTTGGAACGGTAGCGGTTCTGTAGAAGTTGATATGGTTGATGGAGGTTGCCAAGGTACTGACATGATGGAGGTTACTGCCATTGCCACTGGTTTGGATGAGGTTTCAGGCATCAACGCCAGCATTTATCCGAATCCGAACAACGGTCTGTTCAATCTCCGTTTGGAAAACACCGATGGCGTTTCCGTTCGCATCATCGATATGAGCGGGAAACTGATCCGGTCAACACAGTTAGCAGGTCGTAACATGTACAGCATCGATATGCAGAACGAAGAAGCCGGTGTTTACGTGATCGAGATCGAATCTGAGACAGGTAAAACCTACAAGAGACTGATCAAGCAGTGATCGGTTCGAACGGAACAATGAAAAAGGCCCGACCAAATTTGGTCGGGCCTTTTTGTTAATCGATCAATGGGATCTTGCGTTGTCGCTTGCCTCTTTCGCTTTCGAATGATAGCATGTAAATTCCTCTGGAAAGCTCATCTGTCGGAATCCTAAGGGTCAGGCTTTGCTGCTCAAATTGTTCGGAATACACGCGTTTTCCTTGTAGATCATACACGCTGATGGTGAATTGCTCTGCTGCTGGAAGCTGGATATTCACATTGACATTATCTGATGCTGGAACCGGATATGCGTTGAAAAGCACTTGCGACATCGGGTCTTCCACGGTAGAATAATCGACCGTGAAAACGGCAATGATGGTGTCGGGCCCTGAAATGGCCACGCTGGCCTGAATGCTATCAGGATGCGGAAGGATAGGATAACCCGAGGTGGATTCCCAATGCGAGAAAGTGGCGGTTGGGCCTCCGGGAATCGTCTGCGCTTCCACCAGATTGTCCATGTTGCCGAAATACTGGCCGGTCCATGGTAACTGCTCGTGCCAAAGGGTATTCAATTTGACATGACCAACATTGGCAGGCTCGGTTCTGATAGTGAGGTCATACGGTCCTTCAAGTTCGTAACAATCGACCATTCCGGCACCAAGAACCCCGCACCTTTCCTCAATGAAATCGCGCATTTCCTGAATGTTACCGTTCCATTCGCCCATGCTTCCGCCCCAGCGTTGTATGTGGCGTGGCATTTCGGGGACAATAGTAGCCACCATGCTATCGAACGTTGCCAACATGTTCTCACAAGAGAAGATGGTGTTCATGTGGTCGGCATAGCGACTGTAGTACAACTGTTCAAATGTTGAACTCTCTTCCAGCAGTTTCAGAAATATCTGTTCGTGCTTGCCTTGATCCTCACCATCCCACCAACCCCAATTGGCAAGAAAATCGGCTATGCCTTCAATATCGCATGGTTGGGCATCGGTGTTCGTGTTCGGAACGCCAGAGTAGTTGATGTAATAATCAAATGTGGCGTCATTGTCCCAAAGTATGTATGCCCATTTCTTGTGGTCGCCATTGGGGTCGATGCCACGCCACCAACCCATGTTGTAATTGAGCCAATCGGAAGCCACTACGTTGAGATTGGTGGTCATGTAATCAATGATGCTACGGTAATTGTACTGCCCTTCTACGAAATCGTAGTTGGCGGCATTTCCCATATCGTTGTTCAGAATGAAATCGCGAAGCACGGCCCAATCGTCAAATGCCTGCTGATCGCCATATTCTGCCCAATGGTAGCCCCATGTCTTAAGGAACTGAAGCGAATATTTGTCCTGATCGTAGTAGTAATCGGTGTAGTCGTGTTCATCAGGCCGTTCGCGAATGGCATAAACGCCCCAATACTCTCCGTTCAAGAACAATATGCAGCGCTCCACGGAACGCACATCCAATTTCATGCCTCCATTTTTGGCCAGCGTGTGCACGTATTCATCGCGTATGTGGCAGCCGCCATCGTGAACGTTATTCGGATCTGGCGGAACGTTATCGGCCGGATAGTTGTCATCTCCTGATGCGCGGAAAATGAAGCGTTGGAATTCATCGCGGTCGCTGTAGCGAAAAAGCGTGTCGTGCACGGCATCGCTGTAGCCCATCTCATCCCGAGAGATCCAATCGAGGCTTCGCTGGAAGTTGACCCATGAATCCTGTCCGTGGCTGTTCAGCTCTCCGTATGACGTTGCGGTTCGGTCGCCAAGCACGTTGAAGTACTCCACAGAGCCTTGTGGTCTTAGCCCTTGGTTGCCATTGGCAAGGTCCTGAACCTCATCAGCCGCCACGCTGAAGACGGGCAACGAGAATTGTTCATTGATGAAATACGTATTGAATTCAACATAACTGGGAAGCACCTGCGCATCGGTGCTGAACGACCGAAGCTTTAGGACCTTGGTAGAGGAAACCACCAAAGCGCCCGGGAATATGGGCGAAGTGCTGACCGGTAGCGTTCCATCCAACGTGTATCTGACAGTTGCACCGATCGGTGCGTTGACCAGTTGAACCCCAACAGAGCCTGAAAAGAAACCACCGGTGATGTTCACTTCGGGTTTGGGGGCATAACCGCCTGCGTAGTGGCCGTTACTACCATTTGTGCTACCCGGTGTTGGCGTGATATCTATGATCCAGTTTCCGGTTCCATTGGCGTTGCGTGCATGCGAATGGCCCAGCTGCGTTGGCGTAAGTTGAATGTTGTCAACGATATTCCCGTTCGCATCGGCCAGCACAACCTCTTCGGAGCCGTTGTACTGCTTGAGTTTGAAATTGGTGTGATACTGCCCATCTGAAACCTCATCGCGACCATCGCACCAGAAAACCCGATACCCGCCCGCAGCGATTGTTGTTCCTGCTGGTATCATCCACTTAGTGGGATTGTTCTGATTATCTGAAAGGTAATATCCACCGATGTTGACGGTGCTGCCCGAAAGATTGTACAACTCTATCCAGTCCTCGTATTTCTGATAATTGTCTTGAAATTGGTTGAGATTGGCTGCCGAGAACTCATTCACGACCACTTGGGCCTGAACTGAAATGGCAGCAATGGAGTACAGAAGTGCTTGTAGTAATCTTGTCATTGAGCGGATTTTGAGGCAAGTTAACGTTAAGTTAACGTAAGTTGATCCAATGACGTGGAATGATGCCCACGGTTGTCGTCACAATTACGATCGCAGCATGAGCACTTTCCCGTTCACCTCTCCCCAGCCCATCGGTTTCAGTTTTCCGTGCCGCCATTGCTCGGTCTGGTCGTTGTAGTGCGCACTTGCCACCTGACCCGAATTGCCCGGGGCCATTATGTTCAATGAAGCCGAAAGGTCGCTCATATCAACGATCTGCCTGTAGCTCGGACAAACCAATTGACCTCCATAACCACGTTCGTGGAAAAAGGCGGTCTGATGAACCGTGTCGGTATCGCCTCCCAACGGAATTGGACCGATATTGAATACCTTATCGAACGGCTTCTTTTGTCCTATGGGGTGTTCGAACAGCAGTTGGTGCATTCGGCCCCATTGCCATTGGCTTTGGTCTTTACCCAAATGATTCTCCAACCAATGAACGCCAGCGGTAAGCGCTTTTTGCAAAAGTTGCTCGCGACCACCTGCTTCGGCCAACCAAGTAGAATCCTGTTCCTGAAGCAACCGCAGCAACGTACCCGTATCGTGACCATACATTTCGGTAATGCCGGCCAACAGCGGGTGGAAGGGTTTTCCGATGAAATCGTACATGACGTCTTTGCCCATGGTGTGCACAAAAAGCAACTCGACCAACTTGGTGCGTAACACCTCATAAATGCAGCCTCCAATGCTGTCAGCCGTCAGATCACCGTTCCAACTCAGGTAGGTGGCCAACGCCTGCTTCTCGGCTTCCGATCGGCCTGCAATTGAACGGAAAAACCCTTGGAGTTCAACTCCCGGACGGGTGAAGAAATCCATCTGGAAACGCGCCATATCCTGTTTGGTGTAGGCGCGGTCTTCGGCTAACAGTTCGTGAACCCTTCGCGCACGAAATCCGCTCATCCACACGTTTCCGAGGAAATACGGATAATCGTCTGTCACGATCTTGTGATTGCACGAAACGATGCGCCCGCTTTTGGGATTGAGGCAATGCGGCATTTCTTCGAACGGCACTGAACCGATCCATTCGTCATCGCCCGTAAAGCCGTTGTACGGCAGCGTGGTTTTAGGCTTCGACCGAATGGGCACTTTTCCTGAGACCCAATAGCCGATATTCCCTTCCACATCGGCATAAACGATGTTCAGCGCGGGTGACGTAAGATGACTCACTCCGTTCACAAAATCGTCCCAACCCGTGGCCATATTCATCAGAAACCAGCCTTTGAAAAGTGGTCCGGGTTCAAAACAGCTTGATGCGAGTGCCACCCGTTTTTCGGGATAGTTGGCCACATCGGAAATAATAGGACCGTGATGCGTTTCCACCACTTTTTCAATCACCGCTTTGGCGCCTTTTATGTGGATGACCTCTTCAGTTACGGTTGCCTTGCGTTCTTCGGAGTCGAAGCGGTATGTATTCTCGGAGGTGAACTCTTCTACGAACAGATCCTGAATATCGGTGTAGGCCAATGTGATGCCCCACGCAATGTGCCGATTGTGCCCAATGAGCACCAACGGAAGGCTTGGAATTGAAACGCCCGAAACTTCCATTTCGGGGCAATGCAAATGGATTTCGTACCAGATGCTGGGGAGCAACATGGGCAAATGCGGGTCGTTGCACAGGTAGGGTTTGCCTGTATCTGTCAATCGCCCGCTGACGGCCCACGCATTGCTGCCGCCCACCTGTTTCAGAAACGGCCCATTGATGGCCTCCAATGCATCATTCACCAACAGACGGTACATTTCAATACCATTTGGCAGCGCAACCGGATTGCCAACCGGATATCGCGGATCGATCTCCTGCGCCTTTTTCACTCCTACCTTCTCTACGAGCTTGGCACGCGCAATTTCGCCCTGCCATGCGAACGACATCTGCCAACTCATCATGCGCGAAAAGGAAAGCATATCGTTGCGCGTCCATTTTTCGGGCTTGGTGCGCAGCATGGAGAACTCAACGGGCAGTTTGGTGGAACTTGATTCGATGTGGGTGTTGATGCCCAACAGATAAGCATCGAGCAGCGGGGCAATGGTGTCGTCCAAAAACGCTTCGTCCTTGGCTGCAACACGATGAAACCCGAAGGTGCGTACGGCTCGGTCCGTATCAACCCCTTCTACTCCGATAAGTTCAGACAACCGACCGGTTGCAACTCTGCGGTTTAGCTCCATTTGAAAAAGGCGGTCCTGTGCATGCACAACGCCTTGCGCGAATGCCAGATCGTGAAGGTTCTGTGCGTAGATGTGTGGCACACCGTACGCATCGCGCACCACGCGCACAGCATCCTTCAGCCCCGAAAGTTTCAACTCGCCTTCATGCAGCGGCAGTCTGCGCTTGGAAATGCCTTTGATAAGGCCACTCAATACCGTTCCTATCATGTTCGGAAAGGTACATATCATGCTCAATTCAGAAAGTATTTTAATTGACCACTTGGTCAACCAAAAAACTTTCCAGTCCTTTGACCGACCGTTTGGTCAATCATCATTTATGAATGAAAATATCGACACCGAAGAAACCTTGCTGCTGAGTGATCTGGAGAATGTGCGCATCAGCCGAACGGCCGAAGGTTTTGTGGCGGCACTAACGGATGATGACGGTCTCGAGGTCGTAAGGGGATTCGGGCAGACCATTGCGGAAGCGTTGAACGACATGCATAGAAACCTCATCTGATGGCACCACGATCGCCCGAACAGTTTGCAGAGATACGCGGTGAGCGTAGGCAACAGATATTGGAAGCCGCGCTTCAGGTGTTTGCCGAAGACAGCTATCACGGTTCGTCCATTGCATCGGTTGCCAAACGGGCCAATATCAGCAAAGGGCTCATTTACAACTATTTCCAAAGCAAGGAGGAAATACTGATGACGTTGGTCACCGACCTTTTTGATGAGGCCATTTCGCTGATGGGCCTTGACATGGAAACGCCTTTGACCAAGGAAAAATTCACGGAACTGATCGGTAAAAGCCTTGATGTGGTGGTTCAGAACCCAAAACGCTGGAAACTGTACATGTCGCTTTCATTTCAGCCCGATGTAACCCCAATGCTGATGGAACAGATGCTGCCACGCATACAGCCGTTCATGATACAGATGAACAACTATTTCATGGAACGCGGCCACGAAGACCCGATAACCATGATGCGCTATTACTCAGCCGTAATGGACGGGGTGCAGATGCACATTCTGATGGATCAGCAGAATTTTCCTGTGGAGAAAGTGAAACAGATGCTGGTAGAGCAATTTGCGTGAAAAAGCTTTTAGCGGTCGGCTTTTAGCCGTTAGCAGAAACAACGAGGAACAATGAAAACAATAGTCTTAAGGAACTTACCGATCGTAGCGATATTGCTAATGGCCAGTGGCTTAGTGCCAACAGCTAACGGCCAAACAGCGAAGGAGATCATCAATAAAGCCGATGAGAAAATGCGCGGTTCCACCTCGGCCATTACAGAAATGACCATAACCATTGTACGGCCAAAGTGGCAGCGCGAAATGACCCTAAAGACATGGTCGAAAGGCGAGGAATTGAGCTTGACGCTGATAAAATCTCCCGCCAAGGAAAAGGGTATTACTTTCCTTAAACGATACAAGGAGATATGGAACTGGATGCCGAGCATTGAGCGTACTATCAAACTGCCTCCGAGCATGATGATGCAAAGCTGGATGGGAACAGATTTCACCAACGATGACCTTGTGCGCGAAAGCTCAACGCTGAACGATTACAACCAAAAGATCGTGGGCGACTCGACCATCCTTGGTCGCAAATGCTGGAAACTGCAACTTGACCCGAAACCCGATGCGCCCGTGGTGTGGGGCAAACTGATTGTTTTCATCGACCAGAAGGATTACATCCAACTGCGAAGCGAAATGTACGATGAGGATGGCGCATTGGTGAACGTGATGAACTCGATGGACATCAAAGAACTCGGTGGTAAAAAACTGGCGGCCAAGATGGAGATGATCCCTGAGGAAAATCCTGGTAACAAGACCGTTATGGAGATCACAGCCATCGAATTCGACAAGCCGATCGATGATGAGTTTTTTACAACGAGTAACATGAAAACCATTAAATAGAAACCTCCCCTGACCCCTCCAAAGGAGGGGACATTCGAAAGAATTTAACCATGAGCCAAACACATACGTTGACACGGGATTTTAATTCCCCCTTTGGGGGACAAAGGGGGTTGCTATGAACCTGAAATTGGCTTGGCGAAATATTTGGCGGAACAAACGCAGAACGGCCATCACCTTGGCCTCGGTGTTCTTCGCGGTCATTCTTTCCACACTCATGATGAGCATCAAAGAAGGCATTTACGCCCGCATGATCGAAGGAATGGTCGGCACGTATACCGGATATGTTCAGGTGCACAACGAGGATTACTGGGGTGATAGATCGATCGATGATGGAATGGTGGTTACGGACAGCTTGGAGCGATCGGTTCTGAGTACAAATTGGGTTTCTGGCTACGTACCACGTATAGAGAATTTCGCGTTGGCCGCTTCGCGGGAGATAACCAAAGGCGCCATGGTGGTAGGTGTCGATCCAGAGAAGGAAAAGGGTTATTCGCAAATGGACCAGCGCATTACCGAAGGCGAATACATCACCGAAAACGACAAGGACGCGCTGGTCGGTGCGGGATTGGCCAAGTACCTCAAACTATCGGTTGGCGATACCATAGTGCTGCTTGGTTCGGGTTATCGCGGAACCACGGCAGCTGGGAAATATGCCATCAAAGGCATTGTCAAATTCGGTTCGCCCGAACTGAGCAAGCAGTTGGTCATCCTTCCACTGAAGGAGGCGCAGTGGTTCTATGGCGCTGGCGAACACATTACCAATCTGGTGGTGCTGATGGATGACCCCGACAATTCGAAATCCATCGCGAAGAACCTTTCGAAAACACTTCCCGCTGGCTATTCGGCCATGCATTGGGAAGAAATGAGCCCCGACATCAAAAACCTCATCGAGACCGACCGCGTGGAAGGATATGTGTTCATGTTCATCCTTTACACGGTCATTTCGTTCGGGATCTTCGGAACCATTTTGATGATGCTTGCCGAACGCATGCATGAGTTCGGAGTGCTGATCGCAATCGGAATGAAACGTGCGAAACTTGCCATCATGGTCTGGACCGAGGTGGTGCTAATCTCCTTGCTCGGAGCATTCCTCGGCATGTTCGGAGCGCTGCCCGTGTGTGCTTACTTCTTCTATTCACCCATCGAATTTGCCGAAGGCGAGGAAATGGCCAAAATGTATGAGGAATACGGCATGGAAGCCGTTCTACAGGCATCGATCGAACCGATGGTTTTCCTTCAACAGGCGTTGGTGGTTGCGTTGATCGCCACAGTCATCGCCATTTATCCATTCTGGAAGATCCTCGGAATTAGAGCAATTGATGCGATGAGAAGTTGATTGAGGGAGTTAGATGATTAGCGAATTAGCAGATTTGGAACATGATGAAAAGAAACCGAAATACTGACAGATCAACTGGGGCAAATCCTAATTCCCTAAAATCCTAAGAACCTATGTTGCTGAAGATCGCTTGGCGGAACATTTGGAGAAACACCACAAGAAGCATTGTGGTGATCATTGCCATTGCTTTGGGACTTTGGGCGGGTGTGTTTGCATCGGCCTTTGTTCAGGGCATGATGAAACAGAAGATCGAGAGCGTGATCGCTCGCGAAATGTCCGATTTCCAGTTTCACCGACCTGAGTTTACGGATGAATTTCTCGCGAAGCTGTACATACCGAATGGCGAGGAAATACGGTCGGAAGTGGCGCAGGAAGAGAGCGTCATTCACTCCACGGGCCGATTGATCAGCATGGGAATGATCGGCTCCACCCGACAGAACGGAGGCATCAAAATCGTTGGTGTGGTGCCTGACGATGAGGCACAGGTGACCAAGCTGAATGAAACCGTGATCGAGGGAGAATACTTCGAAGGCATCAGTAGAAATCCAGTGCTCATCAGCCAAAAAGTGGCCGACAAATACAAGGTGAAACTGAAGTCGAAGGTCGTGCTCACCATTCAGGATGTGGAGGGCGAGATCATTGCTGGAGCCTTCCGCGTAGTGGGCATTTACAAGACCGACAATGGCATGTTCGATGAAATGAACATCTACGTAAATCAGGACGACCTGCGAAGAATGATGAAGATCGATGAGGGTTTGCATGAGATCGCGGTGCTACTCAACGACCACGACCTTGCCGAACCGATCGCCACCAAATACCAGAAGAAATACACGGAATTGGAGGTGAAGCCGTGGCTCGACCTTGCCACGGGCATGCGCATGATGGTGGACATGATCGGGGTTTACATCTACTACATCGTGGGTATCATCCTTGTGGCGCTGCTTTTTAGCATCCTGAACACCATGCTAATGGCCGTATTGGAGCGCGTACGAGAGATCGGAATGCTGATGGCGGTAGGAATGACGAAGGGCAAAGTATTCATAATGATCATGCTCGAAACCGTCATGCTGACCATGATCGGTGGGCCGCTCGGGCTGCTCATATCATGGGCATTCGTCACCTATTTCGGTACGAATGGAATTGACCTTGGCGGAGCTTACACCGAGGTTGGTTTTGCGTCCATCATTTACCCTTACCTCGATAACAAAAGCTATTTGGAAGTGACATACATGGTGGTGATCATGGCGGTTTTGGCAGCCATTTACCCAGCCATTAAAGCATTGAGTTTGAAACCTGTTGAAGCAATCAGAAAAATATGATGGTTACGAATTACGAATGCCGCTGCGCGGTGCGAATATGACGAATGTGCCAACCGAAGCGGTGATGCATTCTGCCATTCGCATATTCGTATCAATTCGTAATTCGTAACCGTCCTTAAAAGCTGCAAAAATGAACAACTACGTAATTGAATGTCAGAACGTCTCGAAAACCTACGAAGGTGTGGTTCCCGTTCACGCGGTTAAGAATGTCAACCTTCAGATCGAGAACGATGAGTTCACGGCTATCATCGGTCCTTCGGGTTCGGGAAAGACAACGCTTTTGAACATGATCGGAGGATTGGACCGCCCGACCTCCGGTTCCATCAAAGTGAACGGCCATGAACTGGCTGGGCTTTCGGACAATCAGTTGATCGATTTTCGATTGAAGCACATCGGTTTCGTGTTTCAGAGCTACAATCTCATTCCTGTCCTCACCGCAAAGGAGAATACGGAATTCATCATGCTGCTTCAGAAGATTGACAAGTCTCAAAGAGATGCACGGGTGGAGCAATTACTGACGGAAGTCGGACTTGCGGATAAAATGGACAGTCGTCCTTCGCAACTTTCGGGCGGTCAGCAGCAACGGGTGGCTGTGGCGCGTGCATTGGCTTCAAAACCCGATTTCGTATTGGCGGATGAACCAACAGCAAACCTCGACTCGCACAGCACCGCTAAGCTGCTCGACATCATGGCACGGTTGAACAAGGAAGAAGGCATCACATTCGTGTTCAGCACCCACGACCAAAGGGTGATTGAACGAGCACGAAGAGTGATCACCTTGGTGGATGGCGAAATCGCCTCGGATGAGCGGAAATGAACGGAACGAGGATGACACGGATCAAACGGATTTCCGCTGATTTTTTTCTGTGTGCTTTGTGCATCCTCAGCGTCCTCTGTGGTACAACCTTCGCCCAAGATACGACCGAAGTAAAGGCCAAACGCAAGTTCAACGAGGTCATCCAGATCAGCGGCTACATCAAGAACCTGAACATCGTTTCGTTCTCGGGCAACGCGTTGATCGGAAATTCTGACGAACACTTTCTGCACAACCGCCTCAACTTCCGCATCTATCCCGTCAAAGGACTTTCCATCGGAGCAGAATTCCGAAATCGCTTTTTCTATTCGGGCCGAACGGCCGAAACACCCGCTTTGAAGAAAAATGTCGGTAGCGATGGCGGCCTCATCGACATGAGTTGGAACATCGGAAATGATGTCAATCCTGTTTTGTTGAATTCAACCATCGACCGCCTTTGGATAGCCTATGGCAACGATAAAATTGACCTGCGCATCGGGCGCCAGCGCATCAATTGGGGCATCAATACGGCTTGGAATCCGAACGATATTTTCAACGCCTATAACTTCATCGATTTCGACTACGAGGAACGACCTGGAACCGATGCGGTGCGTTTTCAGTATTTCGGCAAGAAGATGAGCGGGTTTGAAATTGCGGTAGCTCCAAGAGAGAATTGGAAGGAGGCCACGGCCGCGTTCATGTACAAGTTCAACGCCAAGGAGTACGACTTTCAGTTCATTGCGGGGCAGTACCGAACAGACATCAGCGCTGGTTTCGGCTTTGCCGGAAATGTTGGCAATGCCGGGCTGAAAGGCGAGATCCAATGGTTCGGGCCGTACGAGGGATTTGTGGACAGCACCCACGTGGTCACGGGTTCGGTTTCTGCCGATTACGCCTTCAAGAATTCGCTTTACCTCAACGGAGCCGTGCTTTACAACAGTGGCGGTATTGATGACAGCGACCCCGCCAAACTCGCCACATTCTTCAGCGGTGCATCGCTCACGGCCAAAAACCTGATGCCGACCAAGTATAACGGCATGATCACGCTCAGTTACCCCATTACACCACTTCTGGGAAGCAGTTTTGCCGTGCTTTACGGCTACGGCCCAAACCTGTTGCTGCTCAATCCCGGCCTCACCTATTCTATCGCGTCCAACTGCGAAATACTTCTTACCGGACAATTGTTCTTCACTGAATTCCCCGAAATAAAAGATGGTGCGCTGACCAGCAGCTATCAGAACATCAGCAACAGCGTTTTTCTACGGTTGAAGTACAGTTACTGACGCCCGAGTGTGACCAAAGTTCCGAACCACAAGAAACGAAGTGCAGAGATTTGTATCATCAAAAACGATAAAAATGGGATTCTTCGATTCAATGTTCGGAACAAGTACTGGCAACAGCCCAGTGAAGCAAATGCTCGATAACGGAGCAGTGATCATCGATGTGCGCACACCAGCCGAGTTTCAGGGTGGTCATGTTGCGGGGTCGAAAAATATTCCGCTTCAGGTGATCCATACCAAAGTAGACGAGATAAAGAACCTTGGCAAACCCGT
>Ga0172367_10002616_pt1 | contig 24498 bp, 21 predicted proteins | sample Lak10m_FD_114542 | JGI IMG/M metagenome (GOLD analysis project Ga0172367, IMG submission 114542) | Freshwater microbial communities from Kabuno Bay, South-Kivu, Congo - kab_022012_10m | ecosystem: Environmental > Aquatic > Freshwater > Lake | place: Democratic Republic of the Congo: South-Kivu... | reverse complement strand
ATGACTACAGCTTAACATGTCCCTACGGGATATGTTAAGTATCGCGTCATTCATCCCCGCACTCGGACGCCCTGCGGGCGAGATGATAATCCTCATGCGGGGTTTCCTGACCTTTCAAAAAAAACATGCGCCAAGCATGTTTTTTTAATTTACCTCAATTACTCTTCCTTCACATATAAATCTAAAGGAGAAAAACGATCAATTGCATAAAGGGCGTGCCGCCAACCATGTTGCTCCAGCCAAACTTTAATCTGATAATTTTCATAATCTGCAAAGGCCAACCAGATTCGTTGGGGTTGGGAAGAACCAATAATATATCTAAGCTTCTTTTCTCGATCCTCTATACTAACCGCAAAACTTCGAGATTGAGCTTCATTTTCTAGAAAGCCAATAGTCTCACGACTGGCGTAAAAATCTTGCCGCCAATCGAGCAGTTGCGGAGGATAAAAACCGTAAGCGGAGATATCAGGGCGCAGATAATAATTAAGGTTGCTGCGATCATAAGAAAAATTATCAATCACGATATCGCCGGGCTGATAAAATTCATTAATCTGTAAAGCGATATTTTTCTGGGCCCGATCCTGATCAAAGGCGAAGCGGCTCGCTAAAATTTTGACATTAAAAGGGATAAAGGTAATAAGCAAAACGCTGATTAAGACCGCCGCCTGCTTATTACTCAACTTAATTGCCAAACCGGCGAACAAAAGGGCCAACAGTACTGATAACCAAAAAATATGTTTTTCATAAATCGCGACATAGCCCTGTGAAGCCGGCGAAAGTAAAAATAAAGTGGCGGCAACAAACACAAGAAAAAATAAACTAAAAACAACAAAATAATGTTTCTTTTTATCCTCAGCAATCATGGTCTTAAAGGCGGCTATAAAAATTAAAATCTTAGCCAGCCAAATGGAGAAAATCTCTAACTGGGTAATCTGCCGGCTTTTAACTGTCCAAAGCAACTGGTTGAAAGTCGATTCAATAAAATAGAAGGGGCGGAAATAATTAGTGCTCCGGGGTAAACCTAACAACTCATAATTACCAAGGACCATTTTATAAAGTAAAGCCGGTAGCCACCAATAAAAGCCCAGAAAAATAAGAACAACTGCCCCTAAAATATCAGGATATTGTTTCAAGAAGCGGCCCTTGGCCATTAGCCAGACTAAACAGCCCAAAAGCAAGGGGACTAGAATAAAAATAAAAGAATAATGGAGGTAGAGGCCAATAATGGCCGAGAGGCTAAAATAAAAAATTAATAATCTTTTCCCCGTCTGCAGGTAGCGCCAGAGCCAGAAAAAACATAAAAGACCGAAGAAAGAAAAAATGATGTAGGGTCGGGCTTCTTGGCTAAAAATAATCGGCATCGGCATCACCGCCACTAAAAGTGCCGCTAACAGGGCGACCCGGGTGTTCTGCCACAGTTCTTTCCCTAAAACATAAGTAAGAATAATCGTAGCTAAACCAAAAAACAGAGAGAGACTACGAACCGCTGCCTCGGCAAAACCAAAAAGATGAGTCCAGACTAAAAGCAGGAGGTAGTACAGGGGTGGGTGAACCTCGACCGCACGTAAATATTGAATCAAGCCCGCTGGATCTGACCAATAATGCTTTACAATCTGCAAGCTCAAAATCTCATCCCCCCAATAAGGCTGATTCAAACTAAAAAGACGCAAAATTAAACCCAGCAAAATGATTAAAGCCAAGAAAAAATAAGGACTCTTTAAAAATGTTAGTTTTTTAGTCAATTTCATCCTTAATATTTTATCATTAAGCTCCAAGAAGTGGTAGTCTGTAGTTAAAATTGCATTTTTAAGCTTATATATTTATAATAAGACTATGATTCAAAAAATCGACAAAATTCAGCCATGACCATAAAAAATGACCAATCTAAATTTGGGTTTTCTTTGATTGAATCACTGGTAGTAATTGCAATTATTGGCTTACTCTCAACTTTATCAGTATTAGCAATCAACTCTGCTAGAGTAAAGGCGCGAGACACAAAACGTAAAGCTGATTTGAGAAATATTAAAGTTGCCCTGGAGCTCTATTATAATGATAACGGCGTCTATCCGCCGGCTGGCGGCTGCGCTTATGGTTCCAACTGCTATGTTTATAGCACTGCAGGCAATAACTGGATACCGGCATTAGCCTCATATATGCCCAAGCAACCATTAGACCCGATTAATAATTTGGGTGGACCATGGATAGATGGACGATATTCCTACTCCTATGGGAATGTTATGACCAATGGCCAAGGATACGATTTGGTTGGTCAGCTAGAAAACCCCTCCGACCCCGATCGTTGCACCCTTAAACAATATCGCTTTAATTATATTAATGCTTCCTGGTGCGGCAGTTACAGCGGCCAGATGTATGCGCCTTAGATATTTTTATAGAATAAAATCATAAGAACAAACTCTTCAATAGGAGAGTTTTTTATTTTAGTAAGACAAAATACATATTAAATAATATTTAATATTAAATAAAAAATTAATTAATAATAATTGTTGTCATAAAAAAATTGACACTTATTAACCAAAAGATATATAATGTAATCCATAAATAATAAGCCCATATGGAAATTACTATTCTCAAAAAATTAGGCCTAGCCGAAAAAGAGGTGACAATCTACCTGAAACTTCTTGAAGCCGGACCAATCTCCGTGCGCCGCTTAGCCGAAAGCGTCAAGCTAAACCGAGGCAGTGTTTATGAAGTGCTTAAAAACCTGCAAGAAAAAGGTTTAGTCAGCTACTACAATGATGCCACCAAACAAAAATTTGTGGCCGAAAGCCCGGAACAGCTGCAACGCTTAGTGCAAATAGAAGAAGATCGGGTGCGTGATTTAAGTGCGCAAATGGGTTCTTTGGTTTTAGAGCTGAAGTCAATCCGCGGCCAAGCCGATAAACAACCAGTGACAAAATTATATGAAGAAGATGCCGGCATCCGCGCTATCTTAAATGATCTCTTGGAAACTCTGCAGGATAAGGAAGAAAAAGAATACTTTGTCTATTCCGCTAAAGACGCGAGCAGTGATATCAAGCGTGCCTTCCCCAACTTCAATGATGAACGGAAAAAAAGAAATATCTATGTTAAAGCCATTTCTTTAGCCAAGGGTGGCGGTACTAACGGTTTAGACGAGAGACGCTGGCTAGATAGTGATGACCAATCGGCGACTTTCATTCTCATCTACGCCAATAAGTGTGCTTTTATCTCCCGTGACAAGCAAGGCTTGCCGGTAGGGGTCTTAATTGAAAACCAAATGATTTATAACACGCAAAAAACGATTTTCCTCAGCTTGTGGAATCGCTTAGCCTAATCTATGTGCGGCATTGCCTCTTATGTCGGTAATAAACCGGCCTATCCCATTATTCTCAATCTGCTCAAACGCTTAGAATACCGCGGCTATGACAGCGCCGGTATTGCTCTCTACGACAATGGTCGCTTGAGTTTAGATAAAGAAGCGGGACCAATTGAACGTTTAGAGAAATCTTTAGAGCAACAAGAGCCCAAAGGTAATATCGGCTTAGGTCATACCCGCTGGGCCACCCACGGGCCAGCTACGAAGCTCAATGCCCACCCCCACCATTCCCAAGACGAAGAACTAACCATTGTCCATAATGGCACGGTGCTCAACTACTACAAACTCAAAGAAAATCTACAGGCGCAAAACATCTCTTTCTATGGGGAAACCGACACTGAAGTTTTAGTTAACTATTTCCGCCATCAGCAAGCGCAAGACCAAAGTGATTTACAGGAAGTTATCTTTAACTATGCTTCCGCCTTAGAAGGTCGCTCCGCTTTTGTCCTCCATGATCGTCAACAAGCGGAAAAACTCTATGCCTGTAACTTAGGAGGTGAACTTTTTCTGGCTCGATCAAAAGATAAGGAGTTAATGATTTGTTCCGACCGCAACGCTCTCGCCGGCTACGCTTACGAAGCTGCCCCGATTATGCTGGGACAGATGGCGGTGATTGGCAAAAACGGCTTATGTAAATTATTTAACCTCACTGCCCGAGAAGAAGAGCAAATTCCCTGGGAAACCCTAGATACTAGCGCCGACAGCCTGGAAAAAGGTGCCTATCCCCACTTCATGTTAAAAGAAATCTTTGAACAAGAAAAAGTAATTGCCGAAACTATTAGCCGCTTTAGTGCTAACAAAGGAGAAGCTTTAATAGAAGCGCTACAACCTTGGCAGACAAAAATAAAAAAACTAAGAAAAATTGTCATCACCGCTTGCGGTACTTCCTGGCACGCCGGCCTAGTCGCCCGACATTTCTTTCAAGAACTCGCTGGCCTTCCCACCTATTGTGAATATGCCTCTGAATTTCTAGCCGGGGGCGTCGGCCCCAATGATTTAATCATTGCCATCTCGCAATCCGGAAGTACGGCCGATACTCTGCAGGCAGCCCAAGCGGCTAAAGAGGCGGGAGCAACCGTGCTCAGTATCTGTAATGTTGCCAACTCCGCTCTCACCCGCCTCTCTGATGCCCATTTCTTGACTGCCGCCGGACCGGAAATCGGCGTCGCTTCTACCAAAGCCTTCACCACCCAACTGGCCGTGCTCTTTCTGCTCGCTAGTCAGTGCGGACAATGGCGGAAAAAGATAACAGCTCAAGAAAAACAAGTACTCTGGCAAGAACTAGCAGGATTGCCTTTGAAAATAAAAGAAATTCTGCTCAACAGCCCGCTGATAGAATCTTTAGCTCTTAAATATCAAGACGCCCCCAACTTCCTCTATCTCGGCCGTGGCCAAAATTTTCCCATCGCCTTAGAAGGAGCCTTAAAGCTAAAAGAAGTTTCCTATATCCACGCCGAAGGGCTCTCCGCTGGAGAAATGAAGCATGGTTCCATCGCCCTCATCGATGACAAACTCCCTTCTTTCTTTATTGCCGTTAAAGATGAGCAATATGACAAGGTGATTAATAATCTCTTGGAAATCCGGGCGCGGCAAGGACAGATTATTGCCATCACTAGTGGTGATGACCCTGTAGTACGAGAGAGAGTTGATGAAACTATTGTCATTCCCGAGTGCCGACCCATCTTCTATCCCTTTCTCACCGTCATCCCCACCCAGCTCTTTGCCTATTACGTCGCCCGCGGTCGCGGCACCAATATCGATAAGCCCCGCAATCTCGCGAAGTCAGTCACCGTGGAATAGCTAAATACAAAAACGCCGCTGAAACAGCGGCGTTTTGTTAATAGAAACTATTTTCTCTTTTTCTGCAAACGGAGATGATATAATTCTTTCGACTTACGGGTAATTACCAAGATGGTGAGAACAGCGATATAGGCAGAGACCACCGCACTCGGGAGCTGATAGGCTTCTCCATAAAAGAAATCTAAAGTTAGAAGAGAAATCACTAAGGCCGACCAGATAACTACAAAGATTTCTCCAGGATGACTCTCTTCATGCTGATCATACCAGCGCTCAAACTCTTTGTTACTAACATAGATGGCCAAGATGCTGACGTAAATAGTGCCGATGGCATTTAAAATCTCTTCGTAGGCATTGGCGTGAAAGAAATCGGAAATAATTAAGGCAAAGAAGATGAAAGACCAGACATTAATCAACTGCCGCCAAAAACGGAAATCATTCTTAAGAATCTTTTTTTTCATAATTGCTTAGAGACCTAGTAATTTCAACATCGGAGCCGCTAAAGGATCAGCGGACACGCCGTAGACCATCACGCCACCGAGCAAACCGGTGATGGCGATCAAAACGGCGCCCACTAAAGCTAAGAAACGGAAGAGCCAAGGGGATAATAGTTTTTTGACCTTCGCCAGCAATGGCTGCAAACGACGACCAGCCTCATTATCGAGCCATTGCGGAGGGAAAAAAATAATTAATTCGAGAATCAATAAGACGACATAAAGATTAACGGAGGCACCGGCAAAACCCTCATGCATTTCTACTAAAGCCCGATCGGGCCGCACCAAATGACTAGCCACCTCTCCGGTGACATTAGACAGCCAAGCCCCTAAGAGACCGACAATGAGAAGAATGATGAGGGGTAAGTGCCAATCAACCGTTGGTAGTTTTTTGGGCCAAGGGAAAAGACGCAATAAGGAGTACAGCAAAAAGAAAGCGATGGGGAAATGAACGAAGATGGGGTGAAGATTGTAATTCATAAAATAAGATTATAAGAATACCATACCACAGATGAGGCTTAAAAATCCAGATAGCCAAACAAAAAGCCCCCGAGAGGAGGCTTTTGAGATTAAACCAATTTGATAATTTAGGCTTTACCTAAAGTCTGCTCACCGCTATGCCACTCTAAGGGGCAAAGTTCGCCGCTCTGCACCGCCTTTAAAACGCGCAGGGTTTCAGCGACCGAACGGCCAACCGAACCAGCAGAAACGATAATATATTTAATCTGTCCTTCCGGGCTAATAATGAAAAGACCGCGGTCAGCCGAACCGTCAGTTTCGTTAAGCACCCCGTAAGCGCGAGCGAGCGCTTGGGTGGTATCGGCTAAGACCGGATATTTAACTTCCGGAAGATCTTTTTCAAACCAATTCTTATGTGACCATTCTGAATCCGTCGAAGCGGCCAAGATATCACAGTTGAGAGCTTTAAAGTCATCTTCTTGTTTGGCAAAACCTCGCAGCTCCGTCGGACAGACGAAGGTAAAATCGCGGGGATAGAAAAATAAGATAAGCCAGCGGCCAGCATAGTCGGCCAGGCTGATGTCTTTGAATTCGCCTTGATGATAAGCTTTAACTCCTTTAAAGTCAGGAGCGGCTTGATTAATGTTTAACATAATTTATATCGTTATAAATAATAAATCACTTGCGCCTGCTTCACGCTCTTCCCGAGAATTTTATCGGGTAGAGGCAGGCTGGCAGAAATTTCTAGGTCGTAGACGCGACCATCAGCGGTATCAACCGCGTGGCCATGAGTATCTAACTTGGCGTCATAACGAGGGGCTTCGCCCGGAATAGGAATTTCGGTAATTAGTCCCAGATCCGCAAACTTCTTCAGATTCTTATAGACCGTAGCTAGAGAAATATTCGAAAATTCTTCCTTAACGCGGTGATAGATTTCTTGAACGCCGGGGTGGGCACAGGAGTTGGCTAATGTCCGGAAAATCGCTAATTTCTGCGGAGTAAGGGGTAATTTGTGTTCACGGCTTACTTTTTTAAAATTTTCTAGGCGGGCGTCGAGCTCCTGTTTACTGACCATCATAAAATAATTGATAATATTTATTAATGGATAACTATTATCCATAATAGAGAAGAATAGAAATAAAGTCAAGACCCAAAGATTATTGAATAAAGCTTGCCAAAAGACAGGCCCTTAATTATAATTAAACCGATATCCTCGGCCTCCATAGTTTAATGGATAGAACGCAAGCTTCCGGAGCTTGTAGTAGGGGTTCGATTCCCTTTGGGGGCACTAAGATTTAAGGAAGAAAAGCCTTTACAAGGCAAAATCTTTTTGCTAAGATTTTCCCTGTACCGCTCTTGGCGGTATTATCTTAATCATTGGATCGGTAGCTCAGTTGGTTAGAGCGCTGCCCTGTCACGGCAGAGGTCGCGGGTTCGAGTCCCGTCCGGTCCGCCAATTAAAAATAGCCCTTAAATAGGGCTATTTTTTATATAAATTAAGTAATATGTAATCTTGGTAAAAAATAAATGGCCGCATATACGTAAAGGTAATTTCAATGTATACTGAATATAGCAATAACTTAATAAAAATCGTAAATAACCATAAATTTATGAAAATAATATTAGCAATATTTGTCACGTCTATCTTCTTTCTTGGTGGATGCGCGACCGGCAATAAAATAACAGAAAATAGCATAAAGCCAAATAAAAATTCACAAACAAATGATAATATTAAAACCGATGAGTCTCCGGCAGTTAAATCAAAGGATAAACTGGATTTAAGCAACCAACAATTAGATAAAATCCCTGCCAACGTCTTTGAACAAACCAATCTCGAAGAGCTGAATATCTCTGGCAATGCTCTCAGCGGCTCTATCCAGGCGGAAATTCGCCAGCTCAGCAAGCTCAAGGTCCTCAACGCTAGTAATAACCTCATGACCGGCGTACCGGCAGAAATTGGCCAGTTAGAAAATCTGAAAGAATTAGATTTATCCAATAATCAATTAACCGGCCTGCCCTATGAATTGGGTAATTTAAAGAGTTTAAAAACATTAAATATCTCCGGGAATAATTATTCCGAAGCGGACTTGAAAATTATAACCGACAAACTTCCTCAAGGTGTTAATATTATTAAGTAATATATGATGCTTAAAATAATCGGCAGCGGTACCTGCGTACCCTCAATCAAAAGAAGTTCTCCCGCTAACTACATCAAGACTAAAGACAAGCAAATTTTAGTGGATTGTGGAGCCGGAACCTTAATCCAACTAGAAAAAAACGGACTAAGTTACAAGGAAATTGATATTGTCTGTTTTTCTCATTACCACACCGATCATATCTCTGACTTAAATGCTTTAATTCAAGCCCTTAACTGGACACCCAAGTTTGATCGGAAAAAAGACTTAATTTTAATCGGCCATCCTGGCTTTAAAAAGTTCTTCCAAACATATATTGAACCACGCGGTGGCAAAGCTAGGCCCAAGACCTACAAGATAATCATTAAAGAGATAAAGGGAGAATTAAACTTTGGTAGTCTAGCCATCTCTTCCTATAAAACCAAACATGCCCCGGAAAGCCTTGCCTATCGCTTTAATGAAGGCGGTAAATCTTTAGTTATTTCTGGAGACACAGACTTTGATCCCAGTCTAGGTGAATTCTCAGAAAACGTAGATTTACTAGTTCTAGAATGCGCCTTTGCTAATAAAGATAAGGAGATAGGTCATTTAATTCCCAAAGAGTGTGGAGAGATCGCGAAAATAGCTAAGCCTAAGAAACTCGTCATCACCCATATCTACCCCCTCTCTTCCGGAGAGAAGAGACTGCAAGAGACTAAGAAATTGTTTAAAAAGACCATTCTCGCTCAAGATGGCATGAGTTTCAAGATATAATCATTAATCTATAAACCCTAAAAAACACCCGAAAGGGTGTTTTTATTTAGTTACTAGGGATAAAATTTGCCTTTTTCAAAAAAATCAGTAAAAATGAAGCTATAAACACCTAAAAGGAGAGGTGCCAGAGTGGTCTAATGGAACGGTCTTGAAAACCGTCGCTGGTGAAAGCCGGCCCAGGGTTCGAATCCCTGCCTCTCCGCAACATCGTGCTAGCACGAGGTAGTTTAAAACAGAGCTTTTTTGAAGCTCTGTTTTTAGTTGGGAAAAAGCTATTTTTCCTTAGAATAAGCTATTTGACAACTTATGTCATTTTTTGACATTTTGATAAAATATGTTAAAATTTAGATAAAGAAAAGATAAATAAAATCTAAATTATATATGAGCGACCGAATTGAAAAACTTCTAACCATAGAAGAAGTAGCCGATATTTTAAGGGTAAGTACCAGAACTATTGTTAGGTATATAGAATCTGGGAAATTAAAAGCTTCTAAGATAGGTGTTTGGAGAATCAAGGAGTCTGATGTCCATCTATTTTTAGAGGAAACTAGTAATAAAAATAATAAATAATATGGCATTTAACGAAAACACTCGAGTAAAAATACCAGCAATATTGCATTTGTGTAGATTAGGATATAAATATATATCTCTAAAAAAGGCAAAATGGGATATAGAAACAAATATTTTTGTTGATATTTTTAATGAAAGCATTAAAAAAATTAATACTGATGTTGATGATGAGGATGTAAAAAGGCTGTACGACAAGATAAGTCTTTCTTTAGATAATGAAGACTTAGGAAAGCAGTTCTATGAAATGATGCTTTCAAATAATATTAAAATTATTGATTTTGATAATTTTAATAACAATTCTTTTCATGTTGTGACAGAGCTAACTTGCAAGAATGGAGATGATGAATTTAGACCAGATATCACTCTTTTAATTAATGGAATGCCATTAGCTTTTATTGAGGTTAAAAAGCCAAATAATAAAGAGGGTATTTTGGCAGAAAGAAATAGAATTAATTCTAGATTTCAAAATAGTAAATTCCGAAAGTTTATTAACATAACTCAGTTGTTGGTTTTTTCCAATAATATGAATTATGATGAGGAATCAATCGATCAAGTCGAAGGGGCTTATTATTCCAGCACCTCCACTAAAAAGGCTATTTTTAATGCTTTTAGAGAAGATAAAAGTGTCGAAGTTTTAGATTTCAATAAAATATTAGGAGAATTAGATGAAGATGTAGAAAATATTGTTTTGGCGGACAATAATTTAAATGTAATTAAACACAGCCCAGAGTTTATAATTAATAAAGATCCGCAATCTCCTACAAATAGAATAATAACTTCAATATTTAGCAAAGACAGGTTAGCAATGTTTTTGCGATATGGCATAGCTTATGTAAAAGAATTTGATGGCTTACAAAAACATGTGATGAGATACCCTCAATTTTTTGCTACCAAGGCTATAGAAAAGAAAATTGATAGCGGAGAGAAGAAAGGTATTATTTGGCATACGCAAGGAAGTGGAAAAACCGCACTAGCTTTTTATAATGTCAGGTATTTAACAGACTATTTCCAAAAGAAAGATGTTATTCCAAAGTTCTATTTTATTGTAGATAGACTAGATTTGTTGATTCAGGCAAGAAAAGAATTTTCTAGTCGCAGCTTAGTTGTTCATACAGTCAATTCCAAGGAAGAATTGATTAAAGATTTCGAAACAAATAGAAATGTTCACAATTTAAAAGGGCAGTTGGAAGTTACGGTAGTTAATATTCAAAAATTTAAAGAAGAAACCGGAGTTTTGAGCAAAAACTTATACAACACAAATACTCAGAGAGTCTATTTTCTAGATGAGGTTCATCGTAGTTATGATCCTAACGGCAGTTTTTTAGCTAATCTGTTTTCATCTGATAGAGACGCTATTATGATTGGGCTTACAGGTACACCACTTATAGGAGAAAATAAAAACTCTCGAGGAATATTTGGAGATTATATACATAAATATTATTACAACTCATCAATTGCTGATGGTTACACTTTGAAGTTGATTAGAGAAGGTATTGAAACAAGTTACAAAATCCAATTACAGGAAGCTCTAAAAGAGATAAAAATTCTAAAAGGCGATGTTGATAAACGAGTTATTTATTCTCATGATAAATTTGTTGAACCAATGCTTGATTATATTGTGAATGACTTTGAAAAGAGTCGGATTATGTTTGGAGATTCAAGTATTGGCGGAATGGTTGTTTGTGATAGTTCGGACCAAGCAAAAAAGATGTTTGATGTATTTAAAGAAAAATACAAACATCTTAAGGCAAGCCTAATTCTTCATGATGTCGGCAATAAAGAAGAAAGAAAAAATGAAATAGATCAGTTTAAGGAAGGTAAAATTGATTTATTGTTTGTTTACAACATGCTTCTTACTGGGTTTGATTGTCCCAGATTAAAGAAATTGTATCTCGGCAGAATAATAAAAAAACATAATTTATTGCAGACATTAACTAGGGTTAATAGACCATATCAGGATTTTCGTTATGGTTATGTAGTTGACTTTGCTGACATTAGAAAAGAGTTTGACGCAACCAATAAGGCTTATTTTGAAGAATTACAGGATGAATTGGGAGACGAAATTAAAACTTATTCTAATCTATTTTTATCAAAAGAAGACGTAGAAATCGAAATAGAAAAAATTAAAGATAAATTATTTCATTTTGATTTAATAAATGCCGAAATATTTTCTAAACAAATCAGTGAAATTAAAAACAGGGATGAGGTTCTAGAAATTAAAAAGGCCTTAGAGTCAGCAAAAAACCTATATAACATGATTCGTTTGTTGGGTTATTATGATGTTTTGGATAGACTTGATTTTAAGAAATTAAGTATTCTTTATAATGAAGTAGATAATCATTTAAGTTTAATTAATCTCAAAGATTTACTAGAAAACAGTTCGGAAACAAGCAATTTATTAAACGTTGCCTTAGAAGATGTTTTATTTACTTTTAAAAAAGTCTCTGAAGAAGAGATGGTTATTGCTGATAAATTAAAAAACACATTGAAGAAAACAAGAGAAGAAATGGCTAGAAATTTTGATAAGAAAGATAAAGAGTTTATTGCTTTATATGAAGAATTAAGAAGATTATTTGAAAAGAAAAATTTAGATGAAATAAGCCAAGAGGAGATGAATAAAAACATTCATTCTTTAGAAAAAATCTATGAGGCGATTAAGGATTTGAACAGAAAAAATTCACTGCTTAAAGAGAAATATGAAAAGGACGAGAAGTTTGCCAGAATTCATAAAAGGATTATGGAGGCAAAAGATGTTGATGCAAGAGAATTGACTATTTTTGAAACTTTAAATGATATCAAAAAACAGGCTGACCAAAAAGTTCTTGATAATTCAAAGATGATTAAAAATGAGGAGTATTTTATTAAGTTCATGAGTCCAATAGTTATTGGTAGTTTTGATAACCATGGCATTAAACTTGATAACAATTCGGCTGATCGAATAAATAAATATGCTACTGCCGAATATTTGTATGAATTTAATAATGTATAATTATGACTGAGCAAAATTTCGTCTTAAAAACAAAAAGTTTAATAGATAATCTCAAGGGAATTTGTAGTGATTATGGATTAGGAAATAGTGGCGATGAATTTAAAATAATTACCCAGGTCTTTTTGTATAAGTTCATGAATGATAAATTTGGTTATGAAGTTAAACAATTAGATAAAAAATTAAGTAATTCGGAAAAATGGGAAGAAGATATAAAAAAATATAGTAAGGATGATTATGAATTTCTGTTAAAAAAAATGAGCCCCGATAGCGCGAGACTGTATCCTGATCATTTTATTTCCACTTTATATAATAAGCAAAATAATGAAGAGTTTGCCAAGTTATTTAGTGATACCTTAAGAGATATTTCAAAAATAAATAACGACGTGTTTTCTGTTAAAACCGAAGAAGGCAATAAAATCCAGCTTTTCTATGGGGTTGATGAATATTTAAGAAACTTTTCGGAAAAACAAAAAGATAATTTTTCCAAAGCTCTTATTAATCAGCTTGTTGATATTAGTTTTGAAGATATTTTTGAACAGAAGTTCGACTTTTTTTCAACAATCTTTGAATATTTAATAAAAGATTACAACAAGGATGGTGGTGGTGTTTATGCGGAATATTATACTCCTCATGCTATAGCTAAGATTATGGCAAGTATTCTCGTTGATAAACCCGTTAGTAATGTTACAGTATATGACCCCTCTGCTGGATCAGGAACATTGCTTATGAGCGTTGCCCATGCAATTGGTGAAGATAAGTGTACTATTTATTCTCAAGATATTTCTGATAAATCTTCTAATCTTCTACGTTTGAACTTAATTTTAAATAACTTAGTTCATTCAATCCATAATATAATTCAAGGAAACACTATTAAAGACCCATACCATAAAGACGGCTCTGATTTGATGAAATTTGATTTTATAGTTTCAAATCCACCGTTTAAATTAGATTTTAGTAAGTGGAGAGATGATATTGATACAAAAGAAAATAGCAATAGGTTTTTTGCTGGTATTCCAAAGATTCCTAATAAAAAAATGGAATCAATGTCGATTTATCTTTTATTTATTCAACATATAATTTATTCTCTTTCTAAGAAAGGCAGAGCGGCTGTAGTTGTCCCAACTGGTTTTATAACAGCTCAAAGTGGGATCGAAAAAGATATTAGGGAAAAATTGATTAGAGAAAAAATGTTAAAAGGTGTGGTTAGTATGCCTCCTAATATATTTGCCACCACTGGAACAAATGTGTCTGTTATTTTTATTGATAAAACAAATAATGACGATAAAATAGTTTTAATGGACGCTTCTAAGCTTGGTAGAAAAATAAAGATTGATGGCAAGAATGAAAAAACAGTTTTGTCCAACGAAGAAGAGGAATTGATTATTAAAACGTTTAATAATAAGGAGCAGGTAGAAGATTTATCTGTGGTTGTAAATTATGATCAGATTAAAGGTAAAAATTATAGTTTTAGTGCCGGGCAGTATTTTGATGTAAAAATTGAATATATTGATATTACCAGTGATGAATTTGATAAAAAAATAAAGGTATTTAAAGATAATTTGAAAGATTATTTTAAAGAATCAAAGGAGTTGGAAGAAAATATTTTTCAGAATTTAACGAGATTGAAATATGAATAGAAAAGACAACAGAAACGCGGTACTTGGTGATTTATATCAATTCCAATATGGGACTGGTAATACTATTGAAGATATCGGTGGTGATTACCCAATTTACGGGAGCAATGGTGCTGTTGGATTTACTAATATTTATAATAGCGAAGACGCTCCAGTAATTGGACACATTGGCGCTTATGCAGGAATTGTAAATTGGGCTTCTGGTAAACATTTTGTTACATACAATGGCGTTATATGTAAAATAAAAGATGGCGTTAATCCTAAGTTCGGATATTATTCACTCTTAAATTCTGGTTTACAAAAAAGATTACGAGGCAGTACTCAACCCTTTGTTTCATATGATCTTTTAGATGAAGTAAAGACTTATTTACCTGATAAAAAAATTCAAGATAATATTGCGAACACTCTTTCTGAAATTGATGCAAAAATCGAACTAAACAATAAAATAAACTCCGAATTAGAGCAAATGGCAAAAACCTTGTATGATTATTGGTTTGTGCAGTTTGATTTTCCGGATAAAAATTGTAAACCTTATAAATCAAGTGGTGGAAAAATGGTTTGGAGTGAGGAATTTAAAAAAGATATCCCAGAGGGCTGGGATATAAAATTTTTAAAAGATGTTTTTGAGTTTGAAAAAGGAATAGAACCTGGTTCTTTAGCATATTTAGATTCTCCAAAAAATGATAATTGTATTAAGTTTTTTAGAGTTGGGGATATAGATGGTGAAAGTTCTATTTATATAGACTCGGTAAATAAAAAATATACAAAAGTTGAAGAAAAAGATGTTGTTGTTACATTCGATGGCTCAGTTGGAAAAATAGGACTGGGTTTAAATGGTGCTATTTCTGGTGGATTGAGAAAAATATATGATAAATCAAAGAAGTATAATAATTCACTAGTCTATTTTATTTTTAGAGACGAAAGAATAATTGCAACAATCCATAAATACGCAACTGGCTCAATTCTACTTCATGCAAGTAGCTCTATTGATCATTTAAAAATTCCATTTGAAAAAAGTGTTTATTTAAAATTTCAAGAAATTGTAACACCTATTTTTGATCAAATAGTAAAAAATAAAAAAGAGAATCAAGAGCTTGCTAGTCTTCATGATTGGCTTTTGCCTATGTTAATGAATGGGCAGGTTAAAGTTAATTAATTTTTTATGAGTTCTGGACATATTAAAAAAATTGAAGCAATAAAAAATATTAGAAATTTTATAGATTTTTCTTGTGCGGACGAGTTAAGTAAAAAGAGTATTGTATATGCGCCAAATGGTTCTGGAAAAACAAACTTATCTCGATTTTTGGAATATGTTAGCGATAAAGATTTGGATTTATTTACATTGAAGTCGTTAGAAGCGAATACTGGTTCTATAGAGTTTAAAATTATATTCAATGACCAAACTTCGGTTGACCAGAATAATTATATATCAATAGATCTTGAACAAATTCTCGTATACAACTCTGATTATATAGAAAAAAGTGTTCGTTCTAATGATTTTTCTGATAAAAATATTGATGGGCAAATAGAAATTGAGATTGATTCCGATCAAATAAAAATATTAGATCTGGAAAAACAACTTGTAGAAAAAAATAATGAATTTAACACTGAAAAGATAAGCTTAGAATCACTTTTAGCGACAAAAGCTGCTGAAATAAAAGAATGGGACTCGAGGGGGAGGTTAGTTGTAGCTGAATTGGTGTATGACAATTTGAGTAACGCTAAATATATATCATATTTATCAAATAAAAATGATAAAGAAGTTGAAGGAGCGATACAAGAAGGTTGGGTAAATGCTAAAGAAAATTTTGATCAGATAAAAGATTTGGATCCAGATCATGATAAGATTACTTATAATTTTGATAAATTAAGAATCGATCGGCTTGATTTTTTCTGGATAGAAAATAATTTTATAAAGAAGGTAGAATTTATTGATCCGCCAACTGGCGAAGTAAAAGAACACATTGAAAAGCTCACTAATGAGTGGATTAGAACAGGCTTAAAAACCCATGAGGACGATAATGTTCATTGCCCATTCTGTTTACAAGATTTAGCTGATAAGGGAAATGATGTAATTTTGAAATATAAAGCCCATATAGAATCAGAAAAAGCTAAGTTTGAAGAAAAAATTGATTTAGAAATAGGAAATATTATTAGTTTTATTTCTGATCTTGAAAAATTGAATAATACTGCTAAGGCTTTATTCGAAATTAGAACAAAAAATCTTCACCTAACTCAGTCTTGGGCATATATTAATCCTGGCGGTATTATTTCCAAGCTGAATAGCATAAAATCTAAATTAACAGATAAGAGAAAAAACCCTCAGTTAGAAATATTTTTCACAGATAAAGAAGATGAAGAAGAAACTAAAGAAAAAAAGGTTGAAAAAACCGCAAGTTACTTTTTTGTTTTAAAAAATGAGATTGAAAAAAATAATTCCGATATCATTTTAAATAATAATGGAGTTGATCAAATTAATAGACAACTTACATCAATAGGCAACAGACAAACGGAACTTCGAAAACTTTTAGGACAAAAATATCTTGTTGAATTTTATGAGACAAATATAACTTCTATCGAGAAAAGAGATAGAATTTTTTCTCAAATAGAATTAATTAAACAAGAGGTTACTGAGGCGAAAAAGGCATTGCCCTCAAAAGAAGTTGCAATTAAGATTGTTGATTTATTTAATATTTATATTAAACAAATCGGAGTCGAAAAATATGAGGCCAGTATTCAATCTAATAAAATTGTATTAACGCTTAATAATACTTATGATATATCCTGTGATGTAAAAAATATATTAAGCGAGGGTGAAAAAAATATAATTGCATTTAGTTATTTTTTGGCTAGTTCGATCAGACGCCTAACAAGTTCTGAGAAATATTCTAATGGCATATTTGTGATTGATGATCCGATTTGTAGCGTTGGTTATAAATATTTTTATGGAGTTTGTGATGTTTTGAAAAATTTTTATAAAACCGCACAAAATAAAATTTGGACAAAAAATGATTCGACGTCTTGTCCACAACTAATCATATTGACTCACAATGTTCAATTTTATAATATGCTTGCTTCTAATATTTTTAAAGAGAAAGCCACTTATTTCGGATTAGAACGTGAAAATGGAAAACATTTATTAAAGAAATTAAATAGCAATAAGCTGTCTGAATATAAGACGTCTTTAAGAAGAGTAAAGAGATACGGGGATAATATTGATATTGAAGAAAATGTAGGTAATGATATTCGCAGGGTGCTAGAAACGATATGTAATTTTCATGGCTATAATGAATTAAATCAAGATAATATAAAAAGTATATTAACTAGTATGTCTGGGCCGCTATTATCATTTGCACATGATTCTAGCCACGAAGATGTTAATAACTATGAAGATCCTTTTGATCCAACTCAGTATAAAGAAATGTCTACAGAATTGATTAGATTAATACAAATATATTCACCGGAAATTTTAAAAGATCTGTAACTATAAACTCATTATCTAATCTCAACCACCTTATTCTTCAATACTATCTCTCCATTTAAGCATGTAAGTAATTCTCGTTTCTCTTGATCATCACCCTCTTTTAGCAAAAATTTAATGTAGTTTTTAACATCGACGTCGCTCACGTCGATGTTTTGATTTTTACCAGTCGCCATCATTTGAAACTTCTTAAACCTTTTTATTTCTCCTTTGATTTTGTCTTGAACTGGTAGTTTCTTAAAATCTAATTTATCAATTTGCTTTTGTAACTGTTTAATTAAATCTTCTTCGCTGATATATCCGCACTTACAATTTTTATCTTTCGCTTTAGTACAACCATAATAAATATGACGGTTATAACCGCCATTTTTTAATTTCTTAAATTTTTCGGTGGCTGATATTCCTGAACCGCATAATCCGCAGGTCATGATTTTAGTAAAGGCGAACTCAATATTTTCTCGCCTGACTAACTGCGAGTTTTTCATCTGATCCTGGACTAAATCAAATAACTCTTTAGTTATTAACGGCTCATGTTTTCCTTGATACCAATTTCCACTACCTCGCGGGTATTCAAATGGGCCATAATAAAATGTATTTTCTAATAAGCGGTAGATATTGCCAAGACTTAAATGTTTTTTGCCAAGAGCTGTTCTAAAATTCAAATCAAATCTTAACCAATTATATAATTTTCTGCCCGACCATTTTTCATAAGCAACACGCTCAAACATTTGTCTTATTACATGGCCTCTTTCTGGATCAACTAAGCATTGACCTTTATGGTCAACTCGCTTTTCTTTAAAGTAACCAGTTGGCGGACATGTTGGCCATAAACCTCTTTCACATCTGGCTCTTAAACCTCGTTTTACATTAATGCCCCTGTTATCGTTTTCAAGTTTTGCCTGAGAACATAAAATCATAAGCAAAAACTTTTCATTCGGGGAATTGCTAAATGTCTGACCAAAGGTTCTGATACTCATTAATTTTTTCTCATCCATTAAATCAACCAGTGATCCTAAGTCGCCAGCGTTTCTTGATAGTCTATCAGGGGCCCAGGTTAAAATAGCGTTAAATTTTTCTTCGTCTATATCTTTTAGTAATTCCTTAAAAATGGGACGATTGCCAGAATCTTTAGCAGATTTTGATTCTCGTCTAATATCGACGATTTCTAGATTTTCTCGTTCGGCAATTTGAAGCATTTCCTTAACCTGAGAATCAATGGACTGAACTTGTCTTTCGTCTGATTCGGTGCTTTTTCTAGCATACAGGCAATACTTTAAGGGAGCGTCTAATGGAGGCATATGATTTAATAGTTAATTATTAGTTAAATCTACGCCTCCATTAATGACACACTTTTAAGCTTTTGCTAAGCAGCTAGCTGTTGGCAACTTGTCGATAACTTTCCCTTTAATATTAAAGAAAAATAGCTATATGAAAAAGATTCTCGGTGGTCTAGGTGGTTTTTCTATCATACTACTTACCGCATTAACAAAAGCATCTGCTAAATCATCATGCTTTTCAACGCCAAAATGAACTATTTGCTGGATTAATTCTTCTGCGCCCTCTTTTGGAAATAGCACTCGGCCAGTCTTGATCACATTAGCAGTTAAGACTAAGCGGCTTCTTTTATCTTGTCCTCCGGGCTTAGTAGTCATGACATCATAAACACCCTCAACTTGCAACTGTTGTGGTAGGGCTTTTTGATAAGCCACATCTTCGATTACGAATTTGGTATGATAATAATCTTTTTTATAACTTTTGAACATAGTCTTACAAATTTCAATAGTTTCTGGAAAGGTTAAACGTCTATTTATTATTTTTGGTAGTATATACATCATATACCCGTCTTCTACTTCAAATATTAGTCCAGGAACAATAGCAGTATAATCAGCTATATCGCTTTGTGAGATGGCTGGATCAACGCCAATTCTAACTTCTGTAAAAGCAGTATATCCGCAAGATAATTTTTTAGGAACTGGAATTTCATCATAATAATTAATCCATTCTGGATAAATAGCCTGGTCTTCGCTAGGAACAATATTAAGTAGGTATTCTTGCTGCCAAGTAATTTCATTGCCGACTTTTTTCCTTTCTATCTCTACATCTTTTTCGGTGGGATATTTACCAGGCCACAAACAAATGCCTTTCTTGTTAATTAAAGGATAATATAAAAAGTGGCCGTCAATAATATCTTTTTCTCTTTCTTCTTTTAATCTCATAAGTAGAGAATCTTCGTGCAAAAGATTGCCGACTATGACTAATCTTGTATCCTTATCACCAGCAGGGATTACTTCGCCTTTAAGCCATTGATATGTTTTATTGCGCCCATCCCTAGTTTTGGTCGAGCTGATATCTTCCACATCATCGCAGATAATTAAATCCGGTCGGCTTTCGTAATGTCTAATACCTCTAATGCTTTGATCGACTGAAGCGACCGTTATTCTGGCATTAGTGTTAGAAAAGACAATTGACTGTGCGCCCCATTCATCGCTATTTTCTCGAAAGGGACCAAGGTCTTTTTTAAGTAGGTCATTATCTTCTAATTCTCGGCGCAAATTCATCATGTGCTGTTTGGCCTGTGCCTGAGTTTGGCAGAAAATAACAACAAACTTTTTCTGTTGTTTTCCGAGTATCGCCCAAATTGGATAAGCGGCAGTAACGATTGTTGATTTGCCTGATCCTCTAAAAGCGACCACAAATAAATTTTCTTTGTGGCTGGATTCAATTAAGGAGATTATGTTTTTCTGAAAGTCCGCCGTTTCATATTTAACATAATGGGCATAATAGAAGTGAAAGAAATAAGAAAAGCTTTCTCTAGTTATCGCTGTTCTTATCTTCTTGTCTTGGGTCATTTGTTCCACCATCTCTTGTGGAATCATCTTGTTTACTATCATATTTGTTTGTATTATTAATTATTAATTGCTCCTCAGCTGGTAATAGTTTCGCCAGTTTCAAAGCATGTTTGACTACCTCTGCTTGAGCAGGGGTTAGCTCATCGGTATCTTCTGTTTTGGAAGTTACCTCAATTTTATCCTTAAACCTCGGATTGCGATGTCTAAGCCAAAAGCTAATAGCTGACCAGTTCTTTTCCTTGATTAAAGTTAGAAGCTGGCTTTCGCTCATATCGTTAACTAAGGCCTCTCCTTCTGCCAAAGCCTCGTCCATCACTTCGGAAAACTTTTTGTCTTCTCGTTTCCAGCGATAAACGCTATTGCGGGATATCCCCGACTTTTCACAGGCGACTAAAACGATGGGGACTTTTTTAAGCTCGGCAAAGAAAGCTTCTTGTAATCGACTTTTCTTAGACATGCTCCACCACCCCCTTTCTGCCTGTTAATTTTCGATATCTTGCTATCGCCAGATCACAGAAAACTGGCTCAAGCTCCATCGCATAAACTTTTCTCTTTAATTGTTCGCCCGCTATAATCGTGCTGGCTGATCCCGAGAAAGAATCAAGGATAATATCACCTGGCTTAGTACAGCGTCTTATAGCCTTTTCATAGAGCTTTGGTGGCTTACTGGTAGCATGTTCGTAGTCTTTACCTGAAATACGCTTAGTCAGCCAAATATCTAAAGAATCATAAATATCTTCAAACATCTCATTGCCAGTACCCAATTCTTTATTTAGAACCTCGTTGTAGTTTTTAATGTCAGGATTGATATATGGTTTGCCTTTAACACCATAGACGGCTGGTTCATAGCATTTATTGAAAGCGATTTTTGGAGTAGGGTTCTGCGAATTTTTTAGCCACAAGCAAACTCGTTTATTAACTATTCCTAGCTCTCGATATAATTCTTGGAAAAGCCCGATATAGGTTTGATCGCACCAGTAGAACACATGACAGTCTGATTTAGTGTTGGGTAAAGCGGCTAGCAGGGAATTCCCGATAAACTGTTTATATTCTTCATAACTGCGATTATCATTAACTGCTCCGCCGTAATCATTTTTTCCGCCAATACCTTTAGAGTAATCAAGTTTAATGTTGTAGACTGGGTCGGAAAATATCATTGTGGCCTTGTCATTGCCAAATAGTCTTTTAAGATTATCGGGATTGGTAGAATCGCCACAAAGTAGGCGATGTTCGCCTAAATGTATTAAGTCGCCTGGCTTAGTTATTGGCGTCTTAATTTTTTTTAATTCCGCCTCAACATCGAAATCTTCTTCTTTAGCTTCTAATTCCTTGTCCCAAAAATGTGATAAGTCAGTTTGATCAAAACCGATATCAATCAATAGGTCTAAATCAAAAGTCTTTAACTTTTCAAAATCCCAGTCACCACCCAAGGCATTACTGGCGATTAAGTATCTTTTAGCCTCGTCTTCTGTTAATTGTCTGTTAGGAATTCTAACGTCAATTAACTCTTCACCTCGTCCAAGAAGTTGGAGAGCTTTCATTCTTTGATGACCAGCAAGAATTTTGCCATTTAAGTCGATAGCCGGTATTTCGACAAGATTAAATTTTGCCAGGCTCTTTTTAAGATCTGACATTTGTTTGTCGTTGATTCTTCTAGGATTAACTTCCTGTGGAACCAGGTCGTTAACTCTTTTTTGCGCTGTGCGCCATTCTAATTTCTTCATAGAATTTTTAGTTAAGTTTATTAAAATTTTTTATAAACAAAAAAGCCTATCCCACGCACGAAACAGGCCCAGACATTAAGTCTAAGACTATTTCTTGCGCGGAATAGGCATGGTTTTTTAGGCGATACTCTATTCTACTTTCTACTACGCATTAGCTTTTGTTGTGTAAGTACTTTTTTACTTGTTTAAACCTCTTATAACTCTTCGGCCATTTTTACTTGATATAAACTCTTTTACATCATCCCCAAATTTTATAGGTATACTGTCTGTTGGTATCTCTAGCAACAACTTTACGCCATTTTTTTGCTCTTCTTGAACCATCTTCAAAAATGCTGGGTCGCTTTTGACATATTGATTAAGTATTCTTATCAGACTTTCTCTATCAGATAGATCTTCTGTTTTAAAACCATAAAATCTGCCAGGCTGGTTTTGCGTAAAAGACTTATTAACGTTTTTTGCTATTGCCTTGCTTGGTTGTTTGTGGGAAGTGTGAAAAGTGATATCGGTGATTTGCAGGACTTTATATTTAAATCCAGGCATCTTTTCAAAAGGCTTTAATTGTAATTGTTGTTCCATATATTTTTAAATTATATTCTCATTATAAATCAGGGGAAGTATCTTGTCAAGTTTTAAAAGACTTAAATATGTTGTTGACTAAATTACCAAAATGGATTATTATATAGTAGTGAAATATTAGCTTAATATATGATAAATAATATTAAAAAATCTTCCCAAAAAGAAGATTTATCTTTGCGCTCAGCCACCACTGAAAAGCTGGGTTATTACGTGTATATTTTGGAAGATGACAAAGGTAAACCTTTTTATATTGGCAAAGGGGTTGGCAATAGAATTAATCAGCACTTCACTAAATTAATGGATGCTGAGGCAAGAAAAAGTGAAAAGGTAAAAACTATTGAAAAACTGGGGTCTAAGGTTAAAAAGATTGTTTTAAGACATGGCATTACTTCAGAAGAGGCTTTTATACTAGAAAATGCCATGATTGATTTTATAGGCATAGAAAATCTAACTAATATTGTAAAGGGCCATTCTAATGGTAAAGGAATTGCTGATTTAGAAGAATTAAAAATTAAATATGAACCAGAAGATGCTGTTTTTAAAGATTCGGCTTTATTAATTAATATAAATAAATTATATAGAAGAGGCATGTCTCAAAGTGATATTTATGAGGCTGTTAGAAAATATTGGAGAATCGATTTAGATAGAGCCCGCTCAATAAAATTGGTCTGTGCAGTTTCTCAAGGGATTATTAGAGGAGTTTTTTATCAAGATAAATGGCTTGTATCAGGTAGGGGTGATTTAAGATGTTATTTTGTTGGTCGCATTGCCTATAAGGCTGATGTGGATAGATATTTAAATAAATCAGTTAACAAGTATTGGAAAAAAGGAGCTCAGTACCCTGTAAAATATATAGAAATATAAAGTTAAATCTTCCATAAATAATTAAATAAAAATATGGACAATAATTTCAATGACCATCAAGAAGAAATTGATGATGAAAAATATAAATTAGCTTATCGCAAAGAAATGGAAAAAGTTAAGAAAATATTTTTAAATAAACGCAGTGTCGTTATTTTTATTCTTGTCTTTGCTGTTTTAATATTTTTAGCAAGTAAATATAAACAAACTCCTTCGGAAGAAAATATCAATAGTATTTCTAATACGAACCCTGCTTCAGTAGTAAGTGAAGATTCTAATGAGCCAGAAGAAACTGAGGCTGAAAAGAATGAAAAAATAAAGATTATTTCTGATGTTTTAGGTGGTCATCAAATTAGATTTGCCGACCAAGATTTGAAATTAAAAGGATTTTTCAACCCAGAAGATAATGTAATGTCTGCAATTTATTCTGATAATATTTTAAGTTATCAGCCTAACAATGAAGTTATAATTTACCAATATCAAGATAAAATACCTGCTTCCGAGTTGTTTGATAAAGAATTATTATATCAATCTAAAATTTCCTATAATCCTAGATATTTAAAAACGAATCAATATGATGATAATTATTTAATAATATTAAGTGATTTAAATTACGATTCATCCTTAGCCTCTTTATATTTAATAAAAATATTTGAAAAAGATGGCCGCACCTATAAGATTTCTTATCAACAAAATGTTGGCGAAGATGCTGTAAATATTGCCAAAACTTGGGTTGATAAAGATTATAAGATGTTATTAGATGAATTTAAAAATACCGATTCTTTTTCTAATATTGACCTTGGTTATGTACAAAAAATATT
>Ga0172367_10002611_pt1 | contig 24522 bp, 25 predicted proteins | sample Lak10m_FD_114542 | JGI IMG/M metagenome (GOLD analysis project Ga0172367, IMG submission 114542) | Freshwater microbial communities from Kabuno Bay, South-Kivu, Congo - kab_022012_10m | ecosystem: Environmental > Aquatic > Freshwater > Lake | place: Democratic Republic of the Congo: South-Kivu... | reverse complement strand
GTAAAATATGATTTTGTTGTGATTTTAAGATGATGAGGTTGAAGTCATTGAATTGTTTGGCAGAATGATTTGAATATCGCAAAATGAGTTTGTCATATGCCTATTCCAGTGATTGTAGCAGTAGGTCATACAGCAGATAAATATATTTTGGATGAAATTTCTAAGTTCTCAGCAAAAACTCCTACGGATGCAGGGTATATATTGATTGAGTTGATTGATAGATATCACAATGATATAAAAAGTTTTTATGAAGAATCTTTACTTTATGGTAACAAAAGGTTGGAATATTACAAAACAGATTTAAAACTTACTTACGCTAGTATTTTTGATAATACAAAAAACAGGATACAAAACTTGAAAACTGATATAAAAAACTTTTATGAAAATATTATTTCTTTCTCACCAGATCATTTGGTAAAATATGGTTATTGAGTTTTTTTGGGTGATGATGGAAATTATCTTACAAGGCAAAATATAGAATGATTTAAACCTTGAGATATTACTAATATCAAAGTATATGACAAAGAATTTAAAGTTGAGATTAAATAAATATTGACATTACTAAATAAATAATTAATAGTAGTCTAATTTATTTAGAATAAGTAATAATTATATGGGATTTGATAAAGACTCTTTTTTAACACAGCAGGAAATTAATGATTTAGAGCTTTTTTTGAAAGCAAGAAAAATACAGCTAGATATAGTTGATTTGTTTACAGATAATATTGATGACAGAAAAGTTTATATAAGAAAGATTTTGGATTGATTAGATTATACAAAATTTATTGAAACAGATTTAAGATTGGTTTGTGTTTTACTTAAATCTTTGTGAAATCAAAAAATAACTTTACCAATTTGGATGAGATTTAATTCTGATTTTTCAGAGATTTATTTTCAGTATGCTATTTGAGTCAATAATGAATATTTAACTGATAATGAAGTTATGGATTTGTTTTTGTATCCAGATTTTTTGATTTATAAAAAGCCTCATATTTTTATTGCATTAGAACTTTTTTGTAATAATTGAGATTTAGATTTTTTTGAGTGAATATTAAATTATCTTTTAGAAGAATCAATATTCGATTGATCAAAAGATTATATTATTCAGATATTAGAAGATGTTAAAACACAAATTTCTGATAACAGTTTGACTGATAAAATTAATAAATGTTTGTCTAAATATTGAATAAATTTCAAATATAATGATATGATTAATTGAGTTTTAGAGGATATTAATTCATTTATTGCAAATTATTGATCTGAGAAATCACTAAATCCTAATGTTATTAATAATAGAATAAATTCTTATTTAGATGCTTTGTTTGAATGATTAGAGTTGTCGGATGTTTATCGTGTTTTTAAACTATTTTTAATAAATTTTTGATATACAAATAATCCTGAAACTTCTAATCAATATTATATAAATTGAATTTATGATTATTTTTTATCACAAAATAATTTTTCTTACTTAGTAGAATATTCTTTTGAGATATTAGATTTGGACTTTTTTGTTATGTTAAGATATAAATTGAAAGATTGAATATTTGTATTTTCAGAAGATATGGCATGATTATGGGATAAATATAAATCAAATTTAGAGAAAATCTTATTAGAAAACAAGGAAGAAATAGTTGTTATTTTTCAAAATAATATATATTTTTATTTAAAGTTTTTAGCATTATTATATGACTTAAGGTTAACTAATGTTATTCAGTCATTAATATGAGAAATTAAATTTAAGTTATCTGATATAAAAAATATTATTTCAGTAAATCCTAAAAATCAGAAAACTTATATAAAATTTTCAAAATGATATCAAATTTCTTGAGAAGAAAGAATTTCTTCTAGTGATTTTTGGATATTAGTTCCTAATTATCAGGCTATTAGAGATTGTTCTGAATTATCTGTTAAATTTACTAAAAATGATAGCTTTATTGATGCCTATTTTTTTTCTATTTTTTTTAATAATAAATCTATAGATATACATTCTGCTGATAAATATGAATATACTATTTTAAAATGATATAATTATTGAAAAACTTTTGCAAAGTGATTAGAAACAGAATTAGATTGAATTAAAGTTTTTTGTCCATTTTCTTTATTACCACAAGATATGAAAACTTTTGTATATATGTTGAAAAAACCAACAATTGAAATTTTGAAAAAATATAAGATTAAATTATCTCCACAAAGAGGTAGAGATGATATTTATATATTTGAACTAAAATAATTTCTCTTTTAAGTTTTTAAGATATTCTTTTATTATTAAATCATTTATTTTTAATATATTTTATATGAATAATTTTGCTTTACCAAGTGCTCAATCTAATCAAGTAGATATTATTGATTTATGAGAATTAACCAATAAATGGGATTTACAAGTGTATGAAATGACAGTATGAGCATCATTGAAACAAGTAGCTAAATGTTTATGATTTGATGAATGATTTGATGTCTCAACTTTATCTGTAGAAGAAGTCGATAATTTATTTATTAGTAAATTAAAATTTGCTACTTATTCAGGAGATAGCGATGAAATTGGTAAATTAATTAATGATATTTGTTTGTATAATCGGGATAAAGTATCATGAAAAAAGTTAACCTTTGAAAGGTTCAAAAAATTTATGAGGGCTATTCAGCCAACTTGAAAAATTGATGGATATATTCATTGGTTAGTATGAGAATGAACAGTTGATATATTTGATATAATATTTGGTAAATCTAGGGAAGAATTAGAACAGATAAAAACCAATGAAGATTTTGGGAATCAGTTAGTAAGTAACTTTTTTAAAAGGATAAACTGATTTGATGAACTAGAGATGTCTATTTTTTTGTATACTTTGACTAAAGAAAATTATTGGTGACATGAGTTTGATCATTGGTGATTAGATTATCCATATAATATTTTTCTTACAGCATGACTTCTCTGAACTACAGAATTTATGCAGTTAGTAAATGAAATGGCAATCGTTAATGATAATATTTTGGACACTTTTATAGAAAAAGTATCTAAAAAAACAGCTAAAAGGCTAATTTGAGATTTCATAAAATATCGTATTGATCATGTAATATGAAGAAAACAAATTTTTATAGAAATATACAAAAGATATGGTCATTTGAATAATAATAAGAGGTTATGAGTTGTTAAAAAATTAATTTCTAAAATTTGATGAGTTATTCATAAAAAAAATGATAAAATTTGAACTGAAGTATCAACTACTGATGAATGAGTACAGAACCTTTTGCATAAATTTTTACATAAAGTAATTTGAGAGTCATTAGAAAAATGATTGGTTATTTATGCAAATTGAATTGAGAAAGATTGATATATGGCTTCTTTAAGAAAAGTTATAAACATTGATTGAATTACAGATTTTACAGATAAAACAATTGCTAGTGATTTTTTGAGAAAATTTGAAGAAGCAAAGGTTTGGCTAGATGAGATTAGAAAACCATCAATATGACTTTATTCTGTTTGAGCTAAAATACATTTTACAAATCCACTTCCTGATTGAAAATTAGAAGAATTTCAACAAAAATTTAACTTTTGAGCTACTCCTTTTAAATTGATCCACGCTAATACTTCATTATTGCTTCCACCTTGTCATTCTGCTACAGAACTTGCATATATATTACTGGCTTTGACTGAGTTTGGAATAATAGATAATAATCCAGAACTACAGATTTGTGTACCATGACGTCTACCAAATAGACTTGCTTGAATACTTTGAAGTGCAACAATATTGTTGTCTAGAAGATGTAAGTTATATACTGTAGAATCTTTTAAAACTACTCATGACATCCAGACTTGAGCTAGGATGATGGCTTATGATGCTTGAGTTTTAGATAAGGGATTTTCATATAATCCTGATTGAGATATTTGACGTACAGATATTTTAGGTAGAAACGATATAAATGATGTATTTAATTATCAACTTATTTGAAGTTTATTATCACAGACAGTTTATGGTTGAATGTTCGAATCTTTGGGAAATGAATTTATTAGAGATTATGAGGCATTATTAGACAAATATAATATGTTAGATATATTAGACTGAAACTGGATTTATAGTAAATCGGATGATACTGAGCAATGAGCTATTGATCATCATGAACTTATCAAAAGATGTACTGATAAATGGAATAGTGATGCAGATAATTTGGAAATTACCTGAAATAGAATAGGTTTAAAATTTGAATTTGAAAAACTATTGACAATCTATTATAAAAAAATAATATGAATTCAAAATAATTTACTTACTAAACAATAAAATAATGTGTGTAGAGCATAGGCATCTTTGATGAATGGATTCAGGTAAATTTGTACAGGTTGAATGAACTTTACAAGAATGACAACAATTAGAAACTCAAGTAAAAGATTCTACTTGAAAACTAAAAAAAGTTTTGATTGCTGTTTTAAAGATTTTTGATTAGTATTTAACTCCAACTTTGTTTGGAGTTTTTTTATGTTTAAATTTTTCCTTGTTTTTTGAATTGTATTTTTTATTCTAAATGAATTTATAACTTAGAATAAATTATGAAAAATTTCTACATATTGGACTGAAGTGGATATATGTACAGAGCTTATCATGCTTTGCCAGAACTTACAAATTCCGAATGACAAAATATAAATGCTATTTATGGATTTTTTAGAATGATGTTTAAACTTTTACAAAATAGACCAGATAATTTTGTGATAGCTTGGGATAGCCCAGTCAAAACTATTAGACATATAGAATTTAAAGATTACAAAGCAAATAGACCAGAAATCTCTGATAATTTTAAATGGCAGATTTGACAGATAAAAGCTTTGGTAAAAAATGTTAATGTTCCATTTCTTGAAGTTCCTTGATATGAGGCTGATGATATAATTCATACGATAGTAGAAAGAGGAAAAGTTAAGTTAGAAAATTATTTGTTTACTATAGTTTCTTCTGATAAAGATCTTAAACAAATGCTTGATGATAAATGTATTTTTATGGACTGAATGAAATCATTAATAATAAAAAGAGAAGATTTTATCCAAGAAAATTGATTTGAACCTAAATATATATTGGATTATTTATCATTGATAGGTGATGCTTCAGATAATGTCCCAGGTGTTAAGTGAGTTGGTAAAAAAACTGCTCAAGATCTGGTGATCAAATACGGTGATTTGGAAAATATGTATGCTAATATTGATCAAATTTGATGATCTGTAAAAGAAAAATTATTAGCTGATAAAGAAATTGTATACAAATCAAAGAAATTGATTTCTCTATATGACGTACCAGGATTAGAAAATTATGATATCAATGATTTTAAAATTAATTTCAATTATGATAAGTTTAAAGATATTTTGGTAACTCAGCACGGTTTCAAATCTATGGAAAAACCATTGGACGAACTTAGAAAGTCTTACCAAGCTTGACAACAGTTTGGATTATTTTAAATAAATTGAAAACCCCCGGGATAAACCGCGGGGGCTTCGGCCGATCAGGCCTTGGAGGTGATGATTGTTTGTTCGTTGACCACCTCGAATTGGGCGTCGATGATCTGAGGGCCGCTGTTGGGCGGACAGGACATCGTGTCGGAAGTATCTTTTTTTTCTTCTTCCTTGATCTGCTGGTTGATCTCCCAGCGGATCATCAGTGCGATGAAAATGCACAGGGCGGAGACACCAAACCCACCCAATGAGGCGTCTTTGGTTATCTCATTGTTGAACATCAAGCTGCTCAGTACTGCGAAAAAGATCGCAAAAATACTGAAGGTAATCATTATTACCTTTTTCCTTTTTTCAAGGATACGAATGTTCCTGGTGCTCATCGTCCTCTTCCTCCTCTTTGGATAATCCCAAAGTATTTACATTATAGTAATTTTGTGTTTAATTGCAAAGATTGTTATAAAAATTTGTTCCAAATTTAGATTGAAACTTTGAATCAAATAATTATATTGATTAGTAAAGCATTTTTTATTTGTTTAAAAACTTTGAATGTCAGACGAATTAGAAAATAAAGATAGTTTATATTGAGCAGATCAGATTAAAGTTTTGGAAGGTTTAGAGCCAGTTAGACAAAGACCTTGAATGTATATTTGATCAACTGATGTAAGATGATTACATCATATGGTTTATGAAATCGTAGATAACGCTGTGGATGAATCTATGGCTTGATTTTGTAAAAATATAACAGTTGAGTTGGATGCAGAAGGTTATATTACTGTTTATGATGATGGTAGATGAATTCCAGTAGAAAAACATTCAAAAACTTGAAAATCAGCATTAGAAACTGTTTTAACTGTTTTACATGCTTGAGGTAAATTTGAAAAATCAGTATATAAGGTTTCTGGTTGATTGCATTGAGTAGGTGCTTCAGTTGTAAACGCTCTTTCTGAACATTTGATAGCTACAGTTCATAGAGATTGAAAAATCTATCAGCAGGAATTTAGACGTTGAATTCCTCAATGAGAGTTAGAAGTTGTTTGAGAAACTACAGTTACATGAACTGTAATAAGATTTAAAGCAGATTCTGAAATGTTTGAAACTACTACATATAGTTATTCAACCTTAGTTTCTAGGTTTAAACAATCTGCTTATCTTACTCCTTGAGTTACTTTCACAATTGTCGATCATATTACGGGAGAAAGAGAAAGATTTTATTATGAATGATGAGTTAGAACTTGGTTGAGAAATCTTGTTTGAGATCAAGAAACATTGTCACCAATATTGTATATCAATCAAGAATGAAAAGAAGTGTTAGTTGAGGTTTCTTTTCAGTTTGTAAATACAAATAATGATAATATTATGTCGTTTGTGAATAATATTTATACGGTTGATGGTTGAACTCATGTTACAGGTTTCAAAAATGCTTTGTTAAAAATAGTAAATGAGATAGCTGAAACAAAATGAAAAGTAGATAAAAAAGTTGGTGAATTTCAAATTTCTGATATCATAGATTGACTTTATACTATAGTTTCTGTTAAAGTTCCAGAGCCTCAGTTTGAGTGACAAACTAAGTGAAAACTTTGAAACTCTTATGTGAGAAAAGAAGTTGAAGAAGTAGTTTATACTTATCTTAAAGAATTTTTTGCTGCAAACGAAGAGATTATGAATACGGTTATGGAAAAAGTTAGTTTGACTGCTAGAGCAAGACTTGCTGCAAAACTTGCTAAAGAAACCGTTCTTAGAAAAAGTGCTTTGATTGGTTGAGTATTACCATGAAAGTTATCAGATTGTAGTACAAAATGAAGAAATTGAACTGAAATGTTCATTGTGGAAGGTAATTCAGCTTGAGGTAGTGCAAAACAGGCTAGAGATAGTAAGTTCCAAGCTATATTGCCATTGAGAGGTAAAATACTTAATACAGAGCAGGTTTCTTTACAAAGAATGTTGGCAAATGCTGAAGTAAAATCACTTATTATGGCTATTTGAGCTTGAATTAAAGATGGTTATGATGAAGAAAAACTTAGATATGACAAAGTGGTTATAATGACGGATGCTGATGTGGATGGTGCACATATTAGAACATTGTTACTTACATTTTTCTTTAGATATATGAGATCTTTGATTGATAATTGACATCTTTATATAGCTGTTCCACCTATTTATAAAATTAGTCAGTGAAAAACACAACAATATATTTATCCACCAGAAAATGATTTACAAGCAGCTATTGTTAAATATGGTTTTGATGCAGGTAAAACAGAAGTTCAAAGATATAAAGGTCTTTGAGAAATGAATCCACAGCAACTTTGGGAAACTACAATGGATCCTGAGACTAGAAAAATGCTTCAAGTAAGTATTCAGGATGCTGAAGATGCAGATAGATTATTTAGAATATTGATGGGTGAAGATGTGATGTCTAGAAAGCATTTTATCTTAACACATGCTAAAAATGTTTCAGAACTTGATGTTTAATTATGAAAAAAATTACATTTAAACAAAAATTTTTTTATGTATTTTCTTGAATTTGAATAGCTCTTTTATTGGAGCTATTTTTTTGATTTATCTTGATTTGACTTTATCAAAAGTGATTTTTTGATGATAAGTGATGATCTTGAGATGTAAACTTATTAAATATATCCGGTCTTAATATTAGTTGATTAAATAGTTTAAATATAAATTTTTCTATAACGGAGGATATGAATTGAAAAGGTATTATTTTTGATAATGATAATAATTGAGTTTTTGAAATATCTTTTCCTTTTACTAAATATAAAAAACTAAAAATAGATAAAAATTTAGTGGATTTTATGATAGTTAAAGATTATTTTACCAAAACAAATACATGACTTGTAGACTTTACAGTTTCATATATGTTTTTGCATAATTTTGAGTTTGATGTGAAAACTTTTTTAAGATATTTATCTAGTGTGGATACGCAAAATGTTGATATAAATTGACTTATAAGTAATTATAAATTGGGTTTTGAAAAATTTCATTGATTGATTTATTCTTGAACTTTTAATGAGATTAGTACTTATTATAACAATCTATCATCAGATTATTTAAAATTTATTAACTCATACCCAAAGGATAAATTAAGTACTTGCTATTATATATATTGTGAACAAACCAAAGAAATTTATGATTATGTAAAATGATGAATACTTTATGATACATGACTTTGGATTATTAATTCTGAACTGGAAAAAAAATATTGAGTAGATAAAAGATTTTTGTATTCCATTATTATGGTAGAAAATATGAGAATGCATACTACTTTTAAATGAAATTTTAAACAATTACTTATCTGAGCAGGTATTCCTATTTTGCCTGTTATGAATCAATTCTCTTATGGTTTATATGGTTTTAAGATAAAAGTTTTGACCATGATGGTAAATAGTTTTGATGATAAAAATTCTATTTTTTATGTTTGAGAAAATGAGTTCTTATCTTATATTAGATCAAAATATTATGCTAAATCAACTAACTGATATAACCTTGTATGAGATGAATCAAAACTAATAGATTTTATAGTTAATGATAAAAAAGTTCAGTCAGAGATTGTGACTTTGTTTCTTTTGCAACAAATTAAAGCTTGGAAAACACTGAATATCGATTTAAATAGAAATCCTTGAATTTTACTGACTTTATATAATTTATGAACATTTAAGAATCCTCATAAGTGACCTCAAATTTGATGATCTATAATTAGACTTTGAAATAAAGATTATCTTTTTGGTGAGCTTTGACAAAGATTTTTCTATTCACTTGAGATGAAAAATGTTGCTGCTAAATTTAAATAAATATTGACATAGTTGATTAAATAATTAATAAGGAAACATATGTTTATTTTCTTACTTATTATATAAAATGTCAATTTTAACATGTTCAAGGGATATTGTTCCTGTATATAGATGAACTTCTTTAAGGTCTGTTATTAATTCTAATACAGTTCATTTTTTTTCTCTACTTGATAAAACTCAAAAACCTAGAATTATAGAACATTTATTGATCTCGCTTAGAAAAGCATCTAAAAATGTTTCGGAACAAATAGTCTCTACTTGAAAGCCAAATCATAATCTTAGAATTAGAAGAGGTAATTTTTTGATTGAATCATGAGATAATAATGAAATAATAATTTCTAGTTGGGGTGTGGATTGTAAAATATTGTTTAAATCAAATTGAGATGTAATATTTAGATATAGTGGGAATTCTAATAAGTTTGTGATTTCAGCAGAAAATAAATACGAATCTGATTGATTTGACACAGTAATATTTAGAACATGAGATATTACTTTTGAGGAAATTATATTGATTGCTAACTTGATTAATTTTGTTGTGTGAGAAAATGTTGATACTCAATCTGTAAACTTATTTAGAAATTTCGATAAATATAAACATGTTTATCCTATTCTTTCAGATGTAGCTAATTTACCTAAGTTTCTCAATTTTCTTTACCGCATTAGTACTACTAGTAGTTAAGGTAATATCTATTTAAATAATGATATAATTAATTTTCATACCTATCTCATTTTCATATTTTTCAATGGTCTATAAATACAATATTTATATCACTATTCCAGCAAAGTCAGCAACTTCAACATGATTCGTTTGCTTTTCTTTGTTCTTTACAAACTATTCAGTTATCGGTACGTATAGTTGCAGGGAAATCAAGTATGTAGTTTGCAGCCATTGACTTAGAGTTATATGAGTTTGATGTTCTTACAGCAAAACGTTTCCAATTTTTCTTCCTTAGTCTGTCAATTTCGTCTCATATAGGTGTTCAAAGTTGGAATTGTGTGAATCAGAATATATGTAGTCATGGGAACATATCTAACCATTTTTCTCGCATTTTTACGTAAGTTGTATCATTTGTATCTCAGTTTGGACAAAAATCTCAAAGTGTATGTAATCTTATCAAAAACCCATTATGATTGTTATTTCGTTTTCAATTTTTTGAATCTCTATCTTTTTGGATTTGAGCTAAATTAGTTTCAATTATTTCATAGAATTTCTTTATTCATTCTGGAGTTTGTACTGGTTTCCATCTTTTTGCCAAGTGCATGTTGTTTCAATAACAGTTAAAATACAATTGACAATTTGTAGTACAAGTAGTTCTTTCTGCTAATGTAAGATGAAAAATAGGTGCTCATTTTAGTTCTCAAACTAATACCTTTTTGCCCAGTTTTTCATTATGAGCTCATGATGTAAACAACATATCTCAGTATTCAGGAGTACGAATTGTATTTGGATTTTGGAATAATGGTCTTTTTTCAATTATAGCAGGATGATTTGGATCCAATATAGTAGCTTCTTTCCCTTTTCCTCTATCTAATCTACTAAATCTACGTCAATTAACTTTATTATGTTTTTTATTATATTTTTTAGTGATTTTTGATAAATCTTTTTCAGCTATTTGAGATAATATAGATTCTATTTCTTCAAAATTTAAGCTACTTATTTTTTCATATAATCCTTTTTCTGTTAGATATTTTTTGAAAGATAATTGTATTTTGTAAAGATCTATTTGGGTTTTATCAGGATATAGCTCTTTTATGTTTTTTATAATATGTCTTTTTTTGATGGTTATAGCATGTATTCATAAGTCTATTCAAAAATTTCTTGATAATGTTTTTCATATTTGTTTAGATGTTTTGAGTCAAAATACAAACGTCATAATAAACACTTGTCTACGTTCTACAGATGTAAGTTTTGAATATATTTCACATCATTCTTTACAATAGTTTAAAATATTTTTACTGTCAAATTCTACTCAAAATCTTAGATTCTCTCAAGCTATTCATGACATAATTTCTTCTATTTCGTCTAAACTTTGTCATAATCATCATATTTCCAAGTTATTTAAAGACATAAATCATCTAAATGCTGATTTGATCTTTAGCATTAACATTGTATCGCTTGATTCTTGGGGATATGTATTTTTTATAGCAGAGTATATAACATTTTTTCTTTTGATTGTATTGTGTTGTTTTAAGTTTGTTCAGAAATACATATTTATCCAACTGGTAATTTGTGTTATACTATCTAGTCAAAGCATAAATATTGCAATAAATACATATCTTTCTTCTAGTGTTAAATTTTTATATACTCAAAATCATAATGAACAGTATTCTAATGTTTGAGTTAAACTCATGTCTAACCATAGTCAAAGATCTCAACTAATAATTACCTTAGTATTCATTGCTTTAGGTGTGATTTTTGTTTCTGGTATTGATCTTTTTTCTCAAGTTCATCAAACTAATTCAAATGTTCTTTGCTCTGGTTCATCTCATATTAATGTACCTGCAGTATGCTTAGCAGCCCTTGCTAAAGTTTGTCAAAATTTATTTATTCTACCTTGGCTTTTGCTCAAAAAATATTTGATATGAATAATTATGTTTGTTCAATCATCAGGGATTTTTAATGTTTTTATTCAATTCCACCAATCTTTTGCTATTTGGTTTTTTTCTTCATTAGATTTTCATTTTACATCTCGTAGTAATCAAGTCATATATAATGCTATTTGGTGCATTTGAATATCATTCAGTCATTGTATAGGATTTTGGGGCATATTCATTCATCAGAAATTTATTCTGCTTGAGTTTGATTTATCTATTGGCCATTGTTGTTTTATGCTATTCATATATTATATATTTTTAAAGTTATACTAATTATATTTCAAAAGATAAATTTTGTCAAAAATTTCTAATTATTTGGTTGAAAAACCGATTTAAATATCTAATAAGTAACTATTAATTTAATATTAACTAAAAATATATTATGTTTCATTATTTTGTGTGAGAAATTATAACTTTTTGAAATAAAAAAATATTGAAGAATTCAAACTTTGGTATAGAAGTTTTTTATGAATGAAAATCTAATAGTTGAGAATTTTTTATTTTTCCTCATTTTGATACAAATATTAACACTTTTTCTTATTTAGCTTTTGATAATGTTGATCAAAAACTATTATTTGAAAATATTTATAAGATTCCATGAATATGACTTAAGGTTTCTTATCATATAAGTAATATTCCTTATGAAAGCTTAAAAAACGCAATAGAAACCTTTGATATAAAGTTCTTTCAAACCATTCCGTGAGTTTGACCAAAGACTGCTAAAAGAATTGCTTTGGAGCTTAAAAATACAATTTCAGAAAAAGATATTTCAAAACTTAATCTGGACGATAAATTATACAAAGATATTATAAGTTCATTGAAAACTTTATGATATGAAACTTCTAAAGTTAAAAAACTTTTGGAAAGATGTGATTTGGAAATTAGTAAAGAAAATATATCGAGTATTATAAAATGGGTAATAGATAATTTTTAGTTTTAGAACTTTTTCATAAAAATTAAACCTCTTGGTAATCCAAGAGGCTTTTTGTATTACAAGGTGGTGGAGATGACGGGATTTGAACCCGCAACCAAGGAGTATAAATCCCTCAGCTCTAACCAGTTGAGCTTACACCCCCTGACCTTGTGTGAATTTATATAACAAAAATACTTATTAAGTCAATATTATTTAAATTAAATATTGAAAACGATTTTTAAAAAAGTATAAGGAACTAATTTATAAACTTATTTTTATGTAATGGTTGAAATCAAAGATGAATGAGAGAAATTGATTTGATGAGAAAATATTCAAGGAGTTATTGATTGAACTAGTAAAGAACTAAAAGTTGGGATGAATGTAGAGGTGTTGTGTAGTTGAAATAGATTTTCTATACTTTGACCATCTTTTGAAGATGCCGAATCACCTATTGATTGAGAAATTATCGTTGATAATAAAACAAGAAAAATTGTATCAAACTATGCTATGATCTGAGAATATTTTGAGTTTGATGATTGATGAGATGAAACAAAATATATTGTTAGAGTTTGGGATACAACAAACGGGAAAACGAATTGGCTTGATTTGGATACATGACATTTTATTTGAGTTATTTTTTGAGGTGAATCAGATTTATTTAGTATGGTTTGAGATATTCAGGAAAAAAACTGACTTAGATATTTTATTGCCAATTCTTCAAAATGAAATTGTGTAGTATTACTGGATTCAAATCCTATTTGATATATTGTATGATGAGTATTTTTTGAAGAACATAATCCTGATATAGAAGAGGTGGATTGAAATTTATTTTTTACGATTACCACTGCTGATAAATGAACTATTTTAGTATCTTTTCCTGAATGAAAAATTGAAAATAAATTTGATGAAACTTTAAATTAAAAGTAAATCTTAAATTGAAATTTGCTTATTTATCAATAATTATAGAAATATTTATAAATTAAATTTTACTTATGGAAAAATCTTCTAAAGTCTTATATAAAGTACATCAGCACTGGTTAGTACCATGATTTAAAATTTTAAAATCAGTTTTTGTTTTTGCATTACCAATCTCGTTTGTAATTCTATTTATATCTAATTATTCAATAGTTTTATTTTTTATATCTTTGATTTTACTTTCTGGTTTAATATTTTTTTATTATCATTTTTTTTGGAGTAAATCTTATTTTATGATTTATAACGATAAACTTGCTATAAGTGTTAGGAATGGATTTTTTTCTAAATTTGATATGAGTTTACATTTTGCAAATATTAAAGATACAGCTTATGCTAAAAATAATATATTGCATTTTGCTTTTGATTATGGTACTTTTTTTGCAAGATCTGCTGCTTGAGCACAATGAGATTTTGAGGCTCCGAATTTACCAAATGTAGAAAGAATTTATAAATATGTGAATTTTGCACTTTCTTTGAATGAAATAGAAAGACAAAAGCTTACAGTTGTAAATGATCAGATTGTTACAAATCATTATAAAAATCAAAAATCTTCTCAAGAAATAATAGATAGAGAAATAAAAGTTTTATTAGCTATCAAATGAATAAAAGAAGTAGTAGAACTTTCTGAAGTAGATAGACAATTTATTTTTGAACATGAAGAAGATAGAAATCATTGAGTTTATGAAACGCTGAAAAGAGATGTAGTACTTTGTTTTACCCATGATGATACTTTTCGTGATGCTGATGCTCCAATAGTGTTGAATAGATGAACAAAAGTAATATTTCCACCAGTTTCTTTTCATGAAGTAGAAGAGAAAAATGTAGTTTCTTCATCTCCTAGCTTGGAAGTACATAACTATATTTGTAAATATTTCAAAAACCTTGATAAAGATGATGCTACGGTTTTGGTTTGATTTGATTTATAATAAACAATGGTAGAACAATTATTGACTTGAGTTAAATGAGATACTCATAAACATAATTTGAGAAGCTGAGAAATAGCTGAATCTTTGCAGTGACAAGATTATTATCTTTTGAATAGACCAAGACAACCCAAAGCAGATATTGCTGACTATATAGAACAAAACTGAATTTTAGTACCTAGAAGATTTAATAATTTAAAAGAAGCATTAGAATCTTGAAAAGATTTTATAATCAGAAGTGAACAACGAAGAGAGTATAATTGAGCATCAGGTTTGTTAGAGAGTATGTGAATTATTTTATCTAAAAAGGATCTTTGGTTTAGGCACTATAAATGAGAGTTTAATTCTTTAGATGAAATATTTCAAAATATTCTTAAGTATTGATGAAGAAAAAGTCGTTCAATTTTATGATATATTTGTGGAAATTTGGATTCTTTGTCGCAGGACGAAGTAGAAAATGCTATAAAATTGAATAACTATCAATATATAGATATTTATTGTTTACTTCTTTGAATAGATAAAGAAGAATTTACAAAAAATATTTCATTTTCTTATTGGGAATTATTGTGATGATATAATAGATCTATAATTGCTGATAGTTCAGTAAAGTGACGCTATTATATTTATACACATGGTGGTAATACTAAAAATATTTGTGTTTATGATAATGGTAGTTTAATCATTAACTGATTTAATAGTTCAGAAAAACAATCTAATATAAGTCAATTACCTAAAAAATTAATTGATTGAATAAGTGGTGTTATAGAGTTTTACGAAAAAATAAGAAATTTACCTAGATTTAATTCAAATCATTGTCCTTTGATAGAATTTCAGACGTATGATTGAGATAATTATTTTTTACAGTATCATAGGACTAGAGATTTCCAGTCAGCAGATTTTGTTTTGAATAGAGATCTAGAACAGGATGAATTTGAAGTTGATATTGTGAGATGAATAACTCCTAAAGATGGTCTAGAACTAGATTTAGTTGTTCACTATTGAAAGTTTGATATTAGACAAGAAGATTGAACTATTAGTGAACGCAGTCAAAACGAAATTTTTGATGAGATTATGTCTAGAAAAAGAATATTAAAGGCAATTCCATATTGATTAGATCATTTTGTTGCATGTTCTATGGTATGATGACATTGAACAAAATCAGATTATTTTAATCCTCAGCTTTCATTAGTTATACCCAAAGTTATATTAAAGTATTCTTGGGATAAAGTATATTGGCAATATACACATGAAACTTGAAAAGATTCTATCATGAGAGTAAGAGTGATATCAGATTGAAGAAAAGCTTATATAAAATTTTTATGAAATAATTTATCAGACTAATGAGAAAAACTACATTAATCTATTTGTTAAATGATAAATGACAGATTTTACTTTCTATGAAAAAACGTGCTTTTGGAGTAGGAAAATGGAACGGTAGCTGATGAAAGTTAGAAAATTGAGAAACAGTGGAACAAGCTGCAATCAGAGAACTTAGCGAAGAAAATTGAATAAACTTACAAACTTCAGATTTGGATTTTAAATGAGTTTTGCATTTTACTTTCCAATGAAAAGAGGACTGTAATCAATCAGTATTTGTATTTTTTGCTAATTTCAATGGTGATTGAATAGAAACTGAAGAGATGAAACCTCAATGGTGGGATATTTTAGAAATTCCTTATGAACAAATGTGGGAATCTGATAAAATTTGGCTTCCTAGAATTCTTGAGTGAGAAAAAGATATTGAATATAATATAACATTTAGTATAGATTGAAAACTTTTAGATTATAAAATGATAAAATAAAATATTATGAATAGAGTATTGATTGTTTCTTGACCAAGTTATGTATGAAAAACAACTATTGTAAAACAATTGACAGATAAGAACCAAAATAGACTAGTAAAAGCTTTGACATTTACAACAAGGCAGCCAAGACCTTGAGAAGAGCATTGAGTGGATTATGAATTTCTTACTATAGAAGAGTTTAAAATATTGGAAAGAAAGTGATTAATTTTTCAGTCTTCTGTAAATGAAAAAACATGAGATATTTATGGTAATACTAATCAACAGCTTTTTGGACATATAGAAAATTGAAGAACTCCTATTTTCATATTGGATCCAAATTGAATGAGTAGTTTTAGAAAATTACTTGATTGAAAATTTGATGTCTTTAGTATATTTATTATGCCAACTTCTTTGACTGATCTAGTTAATAGAGCTACAATGAGAGATTGAGAAATAGATTCAAATAAATATGCGCAGTGAGTTGCTTGGTTGGATATGGTTAGAAGTTGAAAACTACATTATGATCATTGGATTATAAATTGAAAAAATATATGAATAGCTGTTTGAGAACTAGAAAAAATTGCATTTAGAAGTTAATTTCTATCTAAAATATTATGAATAAAATACTTGTTGTTTCAGGACCTAGTTGAGTATGAAAAGATACTGTTATCAAAAATATATTACCAGATTTTTCTAGTAATTTTGAAAAGATTGTAACTCATACAACTAGAGAAATTCGTCCTGGAGAAGAAAATTGAAAAAGTTATAATTTTGTTTCAAAAGATGCGTTCCAAAATTTATTGGAAAATAAAGATATATTTGAACATATTTTTTTACATAATAATTTTTATGGTACTTCAAATTCTGAGATTGAAAAAGTTGTTTCAAAATGAAAAGTTCCTATAGCAAATATTGATCCTATTTGATTTCTGGCTTTTAAGGAAAAGTTCCAAAAAGATTATAAAGTATGTTCAATAATATTTTTGCCATTGAGTTTTGATGTATTGAAGGAAAGACTAAAAGCTAGGGATTGAGTTTTTAATGAAGAAAGATTTAATGAATGAGTTAAATGGATTCATAAGTATAAAGATTTATATGATTATCAAGTAATTAATGATGATTTGGATAAAACATTGTTAACTGTAAAATCGATTTTTCAGTCTATTTTAGATAATTAAAAATTTACTATGTCAGAATTAGAATATATCAAACAACAGCTTGAAGAAATTCAAAAAAGAAATATTCGCGTTGAAAAAGATAAGGCTTGGGAAACTAGTTTGACTAGAAAAATTTCTATAATGGTTTTAACTTATTTTGTAGTAGTTTTATTTTTTTGGATTTCTTGACTTGGTAATCCATTTATAAACGCGATTGTACCTACTATGTGATTTATGCTTTCTACTTTTTCTTTACCATTGTTCAAATCTATTTGGTTGAAATATTTATATAAAAATAAATAAGACATGATCATAAAAGAGATTGTCCAGATGTGAAATCCAAAGTTATATAAAAAAACAAAATTTGTAAAAACTTTTGGAGGAAAGAGAAATCAAAAAATTATAGAAGATCTGATAGACACTATGAGACATTTTAATCTTGTATGATTGGCAGCTCCTCAGATATGAAAATGAATTAGTATTTTTGTAACAGAAATCACACAGGCATCAGAAAAGTTAAATGCAAAAATAGATCCAGTTAGAGTTTTTATAAATCCCAAAATAGTTTGGAAATCTACTGAAGAAACCGTTATGTATGAATGATGTGGTAGCGTAGTTTATGGGAATGTTTTCTGACCTGTAAAAAGACCACAAAAAATAATAGTAGAAGCTTATGACCAAAATTGAGAATTTTTTAAACTTGAAGCTGATGGTCTTTTAGCTAAGATAATTCAGCATGAGTATGATCATCTGGATTGAGTTGAGTTTGTAGAAAAAGTATTGGATATGACAAAAGTATTGAGTAGAGAGCAGTATAGAGAAATGTTTTTAAATAAGTAGTTTAATAGTAATAAAATTAAATAATGAGTTGTAGGACAAGTATAAATTTGCAATGAATTTCAGAAGAATCTAGTGCCCCTTTATCAGCTAATGTAGTAAAATTAATTTCATTTAATAGGTTAGATTTATCCAGAAATTTAGATTTATCTTTGAAAAAATGTTTAAATAGGATTTTATCTGAAATATATTGATATGATTGATTAGAAGAATTTGTAATATTAATTAGACAAAAAGCTTTATTTAATGTTAGAAATAATTTATGATATAGTTTGGTCGAAATTTGTTTACAAAAATGATATTTAGATTTATCTAGGAGGTTAGTTTATATTATAAAAAAATATGAGAATTTAGTATCTTATAAAAATACTGATATATGAAGTGCTGAGATAATAGTCTGAACGTTTTGAAAAAAATAGTTAATATTTATTAAATAATATATTATTAATATGCCTAAAGACTGAGAATCTATAACACAACATCATTTACTATCAAGGGAGTTATCTGCCGATTGATTTAATGTTACTATTTCAGAAAATTTAGCTCCTATTTCTAGGAGAGATCATGATGCTTTTCATGTTTTGTATGGAAACCAAACTCCTCAGCAACAGTTGTTGGCATTGCTTGATTTTAGTTCACCTGTCATTCAGCCAGAAATTGTATCTGCACTTAAGTCTTTGTTGGCTTTACCAGAATGAGAATTTTATATTCCTGAATTATTAAATAGAAAGCATGAATCAAATATTTGATAAAATTGCTAAAGACTTTGGTTGAGAAATTATAAAGCTTTGACCAACTGAGTCAGATATAAAATCACAATGTGTGATCAAAAATTTTTTTGATTGAAAATTTCATTATACAAAGGTTTTTGTCTGAGATGAAGCTATTTCAAAAGCTAAAAAAGAGTTTGAAATATTAACTATGTTTGAACAAATTGAGCTTGAAAATATTATTTTCCCAAAACTAGTGGTAAGTTATGAGGAAGAGGATTTTTTTTATTATACTATGGAAGATATCTGATGAGTATCTGTAGATTTTAAAAGATTGTCTGTACAGCAAATATCTCATTTTTATAGTTTATATAGGAAAGAATTTGATATTCTTGAAGAATTAACTGATGGAATTTCATTATCTATCAAGAAATTTAATTGACCAGATAATCTTAAGAATTATTATCAAGGTAAAGTAGAAGAGTATGTTGATAAATGATTTGATACAGTAAGTAGCTTTTTAGATGTTTCTAAAAATGAAATATTAGATAAATTATTGGAGTTTGATTTTTCTAAATTTGAAAAAGAGTATTGCTTTGGTAGAGTTTGGACGGGACATGTATTTGATTTGTGAAATTCAAAATATTGATTTATAGATTTCGATAATGTTTGATATAAAATTAAATGATTTGAACTTATAGAACTTATGCGGTCAAATTTATTATTAAATGTAGAACTATATGATACATTTGAAGAATATGATAATAAGTTTAATGAATGGTTAAATTATATATCAAAATATATTACTGATAAAAATACTTTGAAATTTGGTCTTTATTTAAAGTTTATTTGAACTATTTTTATGGACTATGCTTATCTTATGAAAAGTAATATTTCTAATGAAACTTTAAAAAAATGAATACTTTGGAATCTAGAATTATTTAAAAAACTTTAATTTAATATATATTATTTATGAATTTGATTAATAACTTAACTTATATTGTTCATCCAGGATTTGATGATTGAGAATATCCTGAATTCGAAGATAATTTATATCTGAAAATGAAACTAGCTATTAATTCTGCTAAAAATTGAGTAGTAGAAATTTTTTCATTAGTAAATCCTACTATATCAGTTGAAAGCTATGAAGAATTAGAAGCGATTCGGTTTTGCTGGATGTTAGATCAACTGTTTCATCATTATTATATTTTTATAAAATGATCATGAAAAGATAAAAAAGAATTTAAAAATTCTCTTGTGGCAAAATTATGACATTCTCAGGAAGTGTTAGAATATGCAGAAAAATTATTAACCGATGAATTTTCTAGAAATCAATCGTTAAAACTATTGCCTGAGAAATTTGTGAAAGATCATTTATACAAAAAATTTGTTATATTTTTAACTGAATTGATGAATCAATTTAAATGAAAAGATCCATATAAAATAAAATCATTTAAAACTTTATGACCATTAAAGTCTCCATTTTATATGAATTTTGCTAGAAGATGAAGAATAATAGATATGTTTAATAATACATTTTGAGATAACTGATTTTTACAACTTGAATATAAATGACGGGATTCAATATGATTTTTACAAAGAGATTCTCAACGTAATCTAAAAGATCCATTTTTTACTAAATTGACGTTAGAGGATCAAGAATATCTAAAAAGATTGTTTAAAGATTTTGATGATAATATCATTAATCTGAATAGTGATAGAATTTCAGCTTTTTTGAAGCGTTTATGATTAGAAATCTGACCAAATACCAATCATTTGATATGATGAGAGTATATTAATATGTGCTGTAAATGATGGCAGACAGTTCTTACCAAAGATTTATTACTTCCTTGAAGTTTTAAAATAGATCCGTCTTTGTGAGTAGTAAATAAGCGTTTTATGTAATTTATTTCTCTCTCCATTTTTCTGTTCATTCAAAAGGATCTATTATTACAGATGGTTTTCAGTAAAGTTTTCATCAATCAATTACATAATCAATTTGATTTATAATTTTGTCGTTAATAATATTTATTTTATCTGCTGAATTTTCTCAACTTAGATTGGCTGAAGTTGTAATAAATGGTTCTCAAAGTTTGGATACAAATTCTTGAAAACTGTGTTTAAGTAATCTTATTCATATTTTATTGTTGTTTGATACATATTTTAGAAAACTTGGATTTTTTCTTTCTAACAAAAAAGTAACTCAGTGATATTTTTCTAAACTGTCTTGTAGTATTTGTTTGAAATTTTGAGGTACAATAAAATTTTCTTCGATCCAGTTTTTGTTTGGTGCGATTATAGAAAGTGGTTTTGATAAATCTCTTTGTTTTATTTCGTAAATTTTTTCTACTGACTTTGCAGTTGGTATTGCTCAAATTCAGTATACTGTATCTGTTGGGTATAGAAAAATTTTTCCAAGATTTGCTTGTTCGGTATAGTATTGGATATTGCTTAGTAGATTTTCTGTTGTAATTTTTTTCATAGAAATACTATTTAATAAAAATAATTTTTGTATATTGATATAATTTTAGTTAAAGTTTTCAAGACGATGTTATTTTTGTTTGACTTTGCAGACTAAATAAATAAAAAAACAATACTAGTAAACAAAATCTTTAGTAAATATAAGAACTTCAAATATGTCCACTCAATATATAGCAACAATCTTGATTTATACAGGTATATTTTTGGTATGATTTTTTTTATCAAAAATATTGTATGATTTCATATTAACTAAAAAACAAAAAGAGTTAGAAAAGAAAATAGATGACACTACAAAACAGGCTAGAGAAATTATAGAAAAAGCTGAAAAACAGTATCAGGAAATACTTAAAAATGCACAATTAGAAACAGAAAAAAGAATCCAAAATGTAGAAAAAATAGAGGAAAGAGTATTGCAAAAAGAAGAAAAATTAGAGATTAAACTTGAATGATTAGAAAAAGAAAAAGAAAAAATTTATCAAAAACATGAGGAAGCTGATAAGATTATATTAGAGCAAAAAAATATATTAACTCATTTGTCAGGACTTTCGTCAGATGAAGCAAAATCTAAATTATTTGATATTATAGAACAAGAAAATAAAACAGAAATAGTTAACTTTATAAATAAGTTTAAGTCTATTAAGCAAGAAGAAGCTCAGAAAGAAGCTTGTGATATTATAGCTAGAGTTCTACCTAGAGTAGGTATGACTGAAGTAAATGAGTTTACTGTAACTACGGTTGATATTCCTTCTGAAGAAACAAAATGAAAGATTATTTGAAGAGAATGAAGAAATATTTCATTTTTTGAAAGAGTTACTTGAGTAGAACTTATAATAGATGATACTCCTATGGTTGTTAAACTTTCATCTTATGATCCAGAGAAAAGATATGTAGCAGCTGAAACATTAAAAAAACTGTTGAAAGACTGAAGAATTAATCCTGTATATATAGAAAAATATCATAAAGAAATTTCATTATCTTTGGGTAGTATGTTTTTGGATAAATGAAAACAAGCATTGTCTGATCTAAATCTTAGTATGATGAAACCAGAGATTGTTCAGATGATTTGACAATATTATCTTAGATATAGTTATGGACAAAATTTGTTGACTCATAGTATCGAAGTTGCAAGACTTTCTGAGATGTTGGCAAATGAACTTGGCTTGGATTGAGTATTAGCAAAAAAAGCATGACTTTTACATGATGTATGAAAACTTACAAGCGTTTGAAATTGAGAATGACATGCTAAATTAGGGTGAGATATCCTTAGACAGTATGGGTTTGATGAAGTAGTAGTAAACGCAGCAGAAGCTCATCATTTTGATCTTCCTTTGATTCATCCTATATCTCGGATAGTTGCGGCAGCAGATGCTATATCAGCTGGTAGACCTTGAGCTAGATTTAATACAAAGGATTTCTTCACTGAGAGAATGTGAAACTTAGAAAAACTTATTATGTCATTACCATGAGTTGAAAAAACATTTATTATGCAAGCTGGTAGAGAAATTATGGTTTTTGTGAATCCAGAAACTATTGATGATTTACTTATGGAAAAACTTGTAAAAGATGTATGAGAAAAAATAGAAAGTCAGCTGGATTATCCTTGAGCTATTAGAGTAGTAGCAATCAGAGAATCAAAAGTTGCTCATTATCTTAGATAGTTAACATTAATTGAGAATTAAGGATTGAGAATTTATAATAATTTTCTATTCTATATTCTAAATTTTAAATTCTAAATTTTCCTAAATGTATCCCTATTTGCTTATATGATCTATTAAAGTTTATATGACTTGAATTTGAATTACATTATCAGTAATTGCTTTTATACTTTTGGTATATAAGTACTCAAAAAAATATTGATTAAACTTTTGGAGATTTTTTAATTGGGTACCAGTTTTTTTACTTCTACCTTATATAATTTGAGCATATACATATTCTTTGATTAATTTTTGAATAATTATTCCAACTACTTTACAACAACTACTATTTATAATTTCTCCTTATGGTTATCAGTTTAATTTTATATGACTTAGTATAGGTTTTTTCTTGGCTATATTTTTATTTGTTAGGAAATTACCAGTTATAGATATATATAAATGGATAGATGTTTTCTTTTATAGTTTATCTTTATCGTTAGTTCCACTTGGTTTTTTCTTACTACTTTGAGATAATTTTATTTGAAAATCTACAGATTCATTCCTTTGAGTAAGTGCATTTATGGAAGATAGTGATTTATTTAAATATACAAAAGTATACCCTGTTTGAATTTTTCTTTCTTTGATATGAATAGCTGCTTTTATTTCTACATTTTTTGCTCATTATGTAATTAGTAATTATTGACTTTGATTTTTTGGATTCGGTATGTTGATATTTTTATATAATTTTGTATTTTTGTTTCAACAATATAATAGATATATGGTTTTGTGAATATGAGATTTAACTTTTGATGTTAAAAACTATTGGACATTAATTTTAATATGAGTTATTACATACTATTATTATTACCTTAAAAAAAGATAAAAAATGAGACTTAAGTTTTGAGCTGATGATAGCTTATATAAAATATTTAAAACTATAGAAAAAATTCCTGTAACTAAGAATATAGAAATATTTATAGATTCTAGAAATAACTTTTATGATAATATTTGGTGGTGAAAGCAATTGATTGACTTATTGAACTCAAAAAATATAGAGTATGTTTTTTTGTACAATGATTTATCATTAAAGGATTACTTCAAAGAACTTTGAGTAAATTCAACTTTTCAAGAAAAAGATCTTTTTACAAAGGTTATAAAATCAATATATAATATATTCTTTTCGGCTAAAAAATATCATGGTTACATAGTCTCTAAGTGAAACTATATTTCTTATGCTATAATTGTATGAGAAATTGTTTGAGTAATTACATTATTGTATTTTTTTTAT
>Ga0172367_10002610_pt1 | contig 24523 bp, 16 predicted proteins | sample Lak10m_FD_114542 | JGI IMG/M metagenome (GOLD analysis project Ga0172367, IMG submission 114542) | Freshwater microbial communities from Kabuno Bay, South-Kivu, Congo - kab_022012_10m | ecosystem: Environmental > Aquatic > Freshwater > Lake | place: Democratic Republic of the Congo: South-Kivu... | reverse complement strand
GGGGTTTTTGTCTTTTGGCAATCCCCGGATTTGCGAGGGAGGCTCGCGATCCGGGCTTTTCCGCTTGAGAATGCCCGTCGCCCGGGCGATCAATCCCGATTTACAGCCAATCTTCCGTCATGCCATTGGAAAAAATCTCCTCCGTCGTGGGCCGCGGCGTCTTCGTCCCCGGTTCCGACATCGACACCGACCGCATCATCCCGGCCCGGTTCATGAAATGCGTCACCTTCGACGGTCTTGGTGAGTATCTTTTCTATGATGTGCGCTACGAGCAGGACGGCACCCCCAAGAGCCATCCCCTGAATGAAGATCGCTTCGCCGGAGCGAGCATCCTCATCTCGGGCATCAACTTCGGTTGTGGCAGCTCACGCGAGCACGCGCCCCAAGCGATCAACAAGGCGGGCTTCCGTGCCGTCATCGCCCAGAGTTTTGCGGAGATCTTCTTCGGCAACTGCGCCACCCTCGGCATGCCGTGCGCCCTCGCCTCTGCCGCGGATATCGAGACGCTCGCGGCTGCGGTGAACGCCGATCCGACCATCGAGATCTTCATCGACGTCGAGAAATGCGAAGTCCGTTTCGGCGGCCAGAGTATTCCTGTGACGATCCCGAGCACGGCCCGCGATGCCTTCTTGTCCGGCCAGTGGGATCCGATCGCCGAGCTCCTCGACGGAGCCGACGTCGTCGCCGCCACCGCCGGTAAGCTCGCCTACATGGCGAGCTGAAGACGCGGGAACGGAGGCTCCGTTCCTGGTCAGACAACCTCGCCGGCACCGCGTCGCGGGCTGCGCGCTGAGCCCATGGCTGACGCTGATGTTGGATTTCACGGGTCCGCAACGGCGGCATTCCCTCCTTTCGGCCGACCTCTTCCGCCAGCGTCGGCATTGCTGACCGGTTGGGGAAGGGTGAGCCGTTCGGGCCGCAGGCTCGACGGCAGGTAGTCGAGGAGGGTCATGCCGGGCTCAAGCCAGCGGGCCATCCCTTTCTTCCACGTGCTCCGTGTTTCCTGGGGCACGAAGAACGAGCCGCCCGCCCCGAAGGCTCCGACGAGGCAGAGAAATGCGACGAAGTGGAGGGCTCTACTCCGCCAGTTTGCCGATCGAGTCGTTTTGGTGCGGGCGTTGTCTGGTCCGAAGGGATGCACCGCAAACCCGTTCCGTTCCCCTCGCGACGTCTGCTTGATGGGGTGCCAGCCACCGTGGGGAGCGACGACGGCCCGAGGGTCGTGATTGCTTCCAGGCGCAGCCACCGGAAGCTCCGGGGTTCTCAGCCCGTCGCCGGCAAAAGAAGACGAGGAGAAAGAACCGATCGCAGCCGGTTCTTCGGCGTCCGATTCGGAGGGTGAGAAAGAGAGGGGGAATCTCCCGGGGGCGCCGACGTGGGGTGGATGCGTATTGGTTCCGCCGACAGGTGGAGCTGTGTTCGGGAGTTCCTTGCGACCGGAGAAAAGGGGCTCTCCGTCGCGGTTGGAGGGGCATGCGCCGAAACCGCTGACGCCGAAGTCCGGGAAGTCCGGGAAGTCCGGGAAGTCCGGGAAGGAAGCCACGACTTCGCTTGCCGACGTTGAGGAATCCTCCCGCAAAACCGGGAAAGTGTCGGAAAACGCGGGCACGGCTCCGTGGGAGACGATGGCTGAGGCCTTTTCGGAAAAGGTGACCGCATCCGAGCTTGCTCTGGGGATGCCGCCTTCCTCCAGCGCCACCAGGGGGATCTGGCAGTGGACGCATTGGCCCTCCACCCCGAGAAAGCGGCGCTGCAGGTTCAGCATGCCGCCGCAGCCGGGGCATTCAAGCCGGAGGACTTCCTCGACCTGATTCCACGGCTGGGAACTGAGCGTATCGATCATCTCGGTAGAGGGAGCGTCGGGGCTTCGCGGCGATCGGATCAGGGCCGCAATGGGTCGGAAGCAGCCGAGTCGTGCAGGAGTCGCCCCGAGCCCTCGGGCATCCCGGGCAACCGGGGTGCCGCGCCGGTGCGGAATCTCGATTCCATGTAGGAGCGCGCTGCGCTCACATAATCGTCGACGGGAAGAATGAAGGAGGCGAGGGCCGCGCCCGAGGTGAACCCTACGATCACGACCATGAGGATGACGAAGCCCTTTCGCGGGCGCAACTTCCTTTTCCCGGCCCGGGCCCTCGAATTCTTCTTGGGCGTGGCCGACGAGACCGCCCGTGTCGCGTTCCCACCCGTCTCGGGTGCGGACTTGGGCGCGCAGGGAGACGGCGCGGCGGAGTCGGGGTGATCAGGCCCTTTCTGAGCGAAACGGTCGGCCCCGAGGTCATGGTGAGTGGTCGTAGTGCCTCCCTGCCGCGGTTCGGCCAATCGGTGGGAAATTCCAGCGTCGGTTCCGAAAAATGCCGGAGCTGCAACTGGTCCGGCCGTGCTGGTCAAGGGCTGGAGCAAGGCGGGCGCTTCGTCCGCGGCGGTATTCGTGACCGGGTTGGAGTTTGTCCCGATCGAAATGCCGATGGCGGAAGCCAACCCGGTCGGCGCTGAGTCTGGAGGCGACCCCGCCGCCGCGTCGGTCGGTGCGAGGGGACAATCGTTGGCTTCCAATCTTGCCGGGAAGGGTTCAACTTTCGTCGGTGGCGGCGTTCGCATCGTCGATGCCTGATCTCCGACCGATAGGGATTTCGTTTTGATCGAGGGGTCGATCAGGCGGATCCCTGGTCGGGTTGCGTTCGGTGCGGAGGAGGACGGTTCATGACCGGAGAACGGAAAAATGTCGATCTGTCCGACGCGGGTGTCTTCGCACGCGACGATCGGGGTGTGGCACCAGACGCAGGCTCCCTCGACGCCAAGGTCGCGTCGGTGGAGCAACAGCGAACCGCTGCACACGGGGCATCGCAGGTTCAGGGTCTCTTCGGAATTCACGGAAGCGATGAATTCCGGCACGGTCGACCCGCCGTTTGATTCTCCGCGGCCAGGATGGGTGCTCTCCCGAAGCGAAACTGACGTTTCGTGGAGTTCCTCTTGCGTCTCCCGCTGGGGGAGGAGATCCGAGAGGCAAAGGCTCCGCTCGAGACCTCCGTCTGATGGCGGGAAGCCGAAATCCTCCGGCATCGAAGAAAGGACCACACCCTCCTCTCCAACGGTTTCGGTCGTGTCGGCAAGGTGCTCTCCGGCAAGAGGGGGTCCGCTCAAGCCGAGCGACTCGAAAAAGTGCCCCATGGCCCTCTCGGATCTGGCATCCTCGGGAAAGTGCCGGGAGATTTCGAAGTCTGATCTCATAAAGTTTCAGCGAGATGCGGGCTCAAGGGAAAGCATTTTTATAAAATTTAGCCTAATTTATAGATTTTATCAAAAGATTTTTCAGATCAGTTTGATTTTTCAGATGTGTTAACGACATTTAGAAATGCTACGTTTCTCCCTTCTTCTTTTGATTCCCGTTGTGTGGTTATTTGTCGGGTGCGTCTCCACCGAAAGCTCGCCCTTGCCTTCCCAGAGAGGGGCGGGGATCCAGTTGAGCGAGGCTGATGCCTCAGTGATCGGTGGGAAAATCTGGCAAAACGAGTGCGCCGGGACCGTCGAGGGGCTCACTTCTTGGAACGTCGGGGAAGATTTTCCTTCGCTCGGGATCGGGCATTTCATCTGGTATGTGCCGGGCCGCTCGGGTCCTTTTCAGGAAAGTTTTCCCCAGCTCGTCGCCTACTTGCGCGAGCGCGGCTCCGCGGTGCCGGGTTGGTTGGTCGACGCGAAGGGCTGCCCGTGGAATTCCCGTGCCGATTTCCTCAAGGAGCAGCAGTCGCCCCGGATGCAGGAGCTCCGGCAGTTCCTCGCCAACACCGTCTCGAATCAGACCGGTTTCATCGTGCGGAGGCTCGAGCTTTCGCTGCCGGAAATGGAAAAAGCCAGCGCGACGGCAGCGGACCGGGACCGGCTGCGCACCCATTTCTACCTCATGGCCGGCAGTCGGAACGGGCTCTACGCGCTCATCGATTACGTGAACTTCAAGGGCGAAGGGATCAAGGTCGAGGAGAGATACCACGGGCAGGGCTGGGGTTTGCGGGACGTGCTGCTCGAGATGGGACCCGTCGCCGATCCGGGAGCGGCCCCCGCCGAGTTCAGTGCGGCGGCCCAGCGCGTCCTCCGGCGCCGCGTCAAGAATTCTCCGCCTGATCGGGGCGAATCCCGTTGGCTCGCCGGGTGGGTGAATCGCTGCGAGACTTACCGGCGCGGGCTCTGATGCGATTTTTCCCTTTCCTTCGGACGTTATCCGCCTACAAATAGCGGCTTCCTCAAGAACACCCCTTACCGACTCCCCAGATCATGTCGACTGAACGCTCTCTCATCCTCCTCAAGCCCGATTGTGTCACCAAAGCCCATTGCGGAGAGGTGATCGACCGCTTTGAGAAAGCCGGATTCCACATCCGTGGTGCCAAGATGATCCGCCTCACCAACGAGCTTCTCGCCGAGCATTACAGTCACGTCGCTGACAAGCCCTTCTTCCCCAGCATCGTGGCCTTCATGCAATCCGCCCCTGTCATCGCCCTCGTCCTTGAGGGAGACGACGTCATCGCAAAGGTTCGCGGCATGCTCGGGCCCACCAACTCGAAGGAAGCCCAGGCGGGCACCATCCGCGGCGATTTCGGCGAAGACATGATGATCAACATCTGTCACGCCTCCGATTCCCCCGAAAACGGTGAAATCGAAGTGCGACGCTTCTTCCGCGACGAGGAAGTTTTTGAGTATTGAGAAGGTGTCGGGCCGAGCCCGATACCAGTCTTCGTGGCACGGGCTCGATCCGGCGGATCGTCTTTGGGGCCGTTTCCCGATCCGCGGAGAGGTCCTGCTCCTCCGAATCCGACACAAGCCCATCGTGCTGTGGCGGGAATCCGAAAAAAACGGTCTTTCCGATACGGGAGGTAGGTTTATAATGACGCCCCATATCCGAATCCGAGAGTCCGATGCCCGAAAAGACCGAAAAACTGATGGCCGTGAACCGGGGCGAGATCGCCATCCGGATCTTCCGCGCCGCCACCGAACTGGGACTGCGCACTGTCGCGATCTACGCTGAGGAAGACCGCTTTTCCCGCCACCGTTTCAAGGCCGACGAGGCCTACCGCCTCCGCAAGGAGAAGGGCCCGGTGGGTGCCTACCTCGACATCGAGGGCATCATCCACATCGCGAAAGAGAAGGGAGTCACGCTCATTCACCCAGGATACGGCTTCCTTTCCGAAAACGCCGACTTCGCGCGATCTTGTCGCGAGGCGGGGCTCAAGTTCATCGGTCCCGATCCCGAGATGCTCGACGCCATGGGCGACAAGGTCTCGGCCCGGGCCCTCGCCAAGAGGGTCAACGTCCCGACGCTGCCAGGCACCGAAGAGCCCGTCAGCGATCGTGCCGAGGCGCTCAAGATCGCCCGCACGATCGGCTTTCCCCTGATCATCAAGGCGGCCTTCGGAGGTGGCGGGCGCGGCATGCGCGTGGTGCAGAAAGAGACGGAACTCGACGGGTTTCTCGACCAGGCCCAAACCGAGGCGGCGAATGCCTTCGGAAATCCCGCTGTTTTCCTGGAGCGTTTCGTGGGCCGTGCCAAGCACATCGAGGTGCAGATCCTTGGTGACAAGCACGGGAACATCGTCCACCTCCACGAGCGCGATTGTTCGGTGCAGCGCCGCCACCAGAAGGTCATCGAGATCGCACCCTCGGTGAATCTCGACGAAACGGTTCGCCGGGAACTTTGCGAGGCATCGGTGAAACTCTCGAAGGAGATCGGCTACAACAATGCGGGCACGGTCGAGTTTCTCTACGACATCGACACAAAGGAGTGGTTCTTCATCGAGATGAACCCGCGCATCCAGGTCGAGCATACCGTGACCGAGGTGATCACCGGGATCGATCTCGTCCGCTCGCAGATTCTCGTCGCCCAGGGACATTCTCTCTTCAGCCACGAGATCGACATTCCGAAGCAGGAGGACATTCCGCGCAACGGTTACGCGGTGCAGGCGCGAATCACCACGGAAGATCCGGCCAACGGCTTTTCGCCAGACTATGGCAAAATCATCAACTACCGCTCCGCCGCCGGGTTCGGTATCCGCCTCGACGCGGGTGCGGGCGACGCAGGATCGGTCGTGACTCCCTATTACGACTCGATGCTCGTGAAGCTGACGGCGTCGGGACCGCGCTTTGATATCGCCTTGCAGCGCATGAACCGCGCCCTGCGCGAGTTCCGGATCCGCGGGGTGAAGACGAACATTCCCTTCCTCGAGAACGTCGTTCTCGATGAGACCTTCCGCTCCGGCAACGCGACGACACGTCTCATCGACACGAACCCCGATCTTTTCAAATTCCAGCCGCGCCGCGACCGGGCCACCAAACTGCTCTCCTATCTGAGCGACATCACTGTCAACGGCAACACCACCGCCAAGGGATATCGCCCCGCCGCGGTAATCATCCCCGCGCGTGTCCCCGCCTTTGATCTGAAGGCCGGGATTCCCAAGGGGTCGCGCGACCGCCTCCTCGAACTCGGCCCGGACCGATTCGCCGCTTGGATTCGTGAGCAGAAGCCACTCCTCGTCACCGATACGACGATGCGCGACGCTCACCAGTCGCTCATCGCGACACGGATGCGCTCAATCGACATGCTCAATGTCGCTGATGTCGTCGCCCACCGCACCCCGAACCTCTTCAGCCTCGAAATGTGGGGGGGGGCGACCTTCGACACGGCGATGCGTTTCCTCAAGGAGTCGCCGTGGGACCGCCTCCGCGATCTGCGCGAGAAGGTGCCGAACATCTGTTTCCAGATGCTCTTCCGCGGCTCAAACGCCGTCGGTTACTCGAATTACCCCGACAACGTCGTGGCCGGCTTCGTGAAGCACGCCGCCGAGTCGGGAATGGATATTTTCCGGATTTTCGATTCGCTCAACTACCTGCCCAACATGACCGTGGCCATGGAGGCGGTGCGCGACCAACCCCGCGCCGTCTGTGAGGCCGCGATCTGCTACACCGGCGATATCGACGATCCGAAGCGCGACAAATATTCCCTCAAGTATTACCTCGCCAAGGCGAAGGAACTCGAGAAGATGGGGGCTCACATTCTTGCGATCAAGGACATGGCCGGGCTCTGCCGTCCCTTTGCGGTGAAGAAACTCGTCGCCGCCCTCCGTGAGGAAATCGGACTGCCGATCCATTTCCACACCCATGACAGCTCGGGGATCAACGCGTCATCGGTTCTCTCTGCTGCCGATGCCGGGGTCGACATCGCTGATCTTGCGATTGCTTCCATGTCAGGCTCGACGAGCCAGCCGAACCTCAACTCGGTCTGCGCCGCCCTGCGGGGTCACGAGCGCGATCCGGGGATCGACCTCGATGCCCTCAACGAGATGTCGGACTACTGGGAGGAAGTGCTCAATTTCTACACGCCTTTCAACACCGCGCCGCGCGCCGGATCGGCTGAAGTCTATTTCCACGAGATGCCCGGAGGGCAATTCACGAACCTCAAGGAGCAGGCCAACGCGATGGGGCTGGGACACCGCTGGCCCGAGATCGCCCGGACTTACGCCGAGGTCAACCAGCTCTTCGGCGACATCATCAAGGTGACGCCAAGCTCGAAGGTGGTCGGCGACATGTGCATGTATCTGATCACCCGCGGGATCCGTCCGCAGGATGTGCCGTCGCTTGCCCCCGGATCACACGACTTCCCCGAGTCGGTCATCGACATGCTCTCGGGTGGTCTCGGTCAACCCGACGGTGGTTGGCCGAAGGCTGTTCAGAAGGTTGTCCTCGGGGACCGAGTCGCCACGACGAAGCGTCCCGGCGAGCTCGCCGCCCCCGTCGAACTCGAGGCGACCCGCGCCGATCTGGCAAAGAAGCTCGGACGTCCCGCCAACGACGACGACCTCTACAGCCACCTGATGTATCCGCAGGTCTTCGCCGATTTCGACCAGTTCATGGCGAACTTCGGTGAGGTCTCCGGTCTGCCGAGCCCGGCCTTCTTCTACGGGCTTTCCATTGGCGAGGAGATCGAGGTGCAGATCGATCACGGCAAACTCCTGTTCATCAAGCTCATCGGTATCGGTGAAGCGGATGACGAGGGGCGTCGCAACGTCTTTTACGAACTCAACGGGATGCCGCGCGAATCGCAGGTCCTCGACAAGTCGCTCGCGCCGAAGAACGCGGTGACCAAGGCAAAAGGCGACGCGAAGGATCCGCTCCAAGTCGTGGCGCCGATGCCCGGGATGGTGACCGACCTCGCCGTGGGCGTGGGCACCCGCGTGAAAGTCGGGGATCCCATCATCTCCCTCGAGGCGATGAAGATGCTCACCACCATCTCCGCCAACATCGACGGCACCGTCACCGAGATCCTCGTGAAAAAGGGCGACTCGGTCTCGACCGACGACCTGCTCGCGCGATTGGAGGGGTGATTCATTCCACCCCTTCGGGCCTCTCCTCGATTTCCCTCATCGTCCGATACAACACGGCGACGAGGGCGGCGACGGCGATCCCGATGATGCCCCGGAGGGCTGCTTGGGAGTCGAGGAGGCCGTTTCTCCCAGGTGCGGCGAGGTAGGCCGGATTGGGTCGGGTTGCCTCCGGCGACAGAGTATCGGTCGCGACCTCCCGATCAATCACAGTGATGAGTGCGGCGGTGTCGTTTGGTGGGTTTGTCAGGTGAGATCCGATGCCACCGAGAAAAAGCACCGGTTGATCACCGGCTTCGGCGAGGAAGTGCATCGCGTAGATTGGGACCTGGGCGCTGATCTCAGGGAAGGTGACCGGAGCGTTGGATTCGTTTTCGATGACGAGCCGCCATCGCTCGGCGCGGGTTTCCGGTAGCGGCAAGGAAAGGTTCTCATCGCGGAAGTCACCGACTTCAAAACGGTGGAGATGGGTGCGGTGAATCGTCCGCCAAGTATCGCCCGGGCCCGGCACCTGAGCGGAGACCGCACGGCGGAAATTCCGATCGGGGGTTTTCAGGAACAGCTGAACGATGGGAAGGTTTCCGCCGCCGAGGATGATTGCTGTCTTTCCCTCCGGCAAGGTCGCTATTCCCGTGACCGTCAGCGGGTGCTGTTCGAAACCGTCGCTTTCGGCCCGTGGAAGATCTCGCGGTTGGACAAATCGAAGCCCGTTGATCCGGAAGGCTCTCACCTCGGTAGTGCTCGATTCCGTGACGGTGAGACCGGAGGCGTCTCCGACGGTTCGGGTGATCTGCCTGAGCCGCGAACGTTGCCGGTCGGTCGCGTCGGTGATGCGCAGCCGCAGGGTTCGCGAGTTCACCTCCGGGACCCCGATTGAAGTATGCCGGAAGTCAAGAAAACGCCACCGGTCGAAGATCAGGCCGTCACTGACGACCTCTTTCCAGGCACCATCCGTTCCAGGAACGGCGATGGAGACTCCCTTTTCGAAGTCGCGCAGGGGTGTGTCGATTTCGACGCGGAGGGGTCCATTCGGGGGACTTTCAAACCCGACGACGATCTCGAGGGAGCCATCGGGCATTTCCTCGAGCGATTCGACCCGATGAGCCATCGGAAATCCGTCGGACTTTCGGGGCCCGGGGCTGCGCCGCAACACCGTGGGTATCTCCTGCCAGGCTTCCCCCGTTTTCTTTGCGAGCCGCAGGGAGTAAAAACTTCGATGCATTGCGGCATCCACGGCGAGGCGGAACACCCCCGCCTGAGAGCGGATTTCGCCAATCTCCCGGATCTCCGGGAAAGGCGTCGGATCGAAGCCCGCTGGCAGCGGTTCATCGGCCATGCCGATCGAAACAGCGAGAAGGAAGAAGATGCTCGGGGAGACGCTGCTCATGACGGGGTTTCCTCGTGATCGGTTCACCGCTCCCGATTCTCCGGCTCCTTCACCGTTTCGAATCGTTGGCTGAAGCGAAAGTAGAGATACGATCCTGCCAACACCACCATTCCGAGGATGACAAAGGCGATGATGCGGTAGAGTTGAGCCTGCCCGGACAGGTCGACGAAGAAGACCTTCAGGATGGTGCCGGCGAGGAGGGCGAGTCCCGTTCCCCGCAGGGTGGCGCTGCCGTTGACGATGCCGGCGAGAAGCAGGGCGACGGCGAAAAGCGACCAATAGATCGAGAGGCCGCCCGTGCCGAATCCCGGCAGGAAGAGGGTCAGTCCGGTCCAGATCTCGAGGCTCGAATAGAGAAAGGCGGCGATCAGGGCAACATAACCGAAGAACCGACCGGTGTTGCGCCGACCTTGCCGATGGAGGAGGATGCGGGCGGCAAAGAGCAGGTAGAGGATCAACGCACCATAGTCGAGCACACGCATCAGGAATCCTTCGGCAAAGTCCCGCCGGGCGAAGGCAAGATTCAAGCCCGGCTCCCAGAAAAGGAAGTCGAAGATAAATACCTTCACGATGAGAGCGGCTCCGAGCACCCAGAAGAGGGCCGTGGCGAGACCCGAGCGGTTCGCGGTCATCTCCCGGAGAAGGAGAGCACCGAACCCGATCCAGACGAGGGTGAGCCCGGGCCGCACCAGTGGGGCGAAGACCTCGTCCATCGTCTTCCAAACTTCGAAATGAAGATAGGCGAAGGATAGGGCGAGGACAATCCAGAAGCAGACCCGGCCCACGCCCGACTGACCGGGGAGGGGGCGGATCTCGCCGCCCTCTCCGATTGGCAAAGCCGGGCTTGCGGCACCTCCGTGAAGGAAAAGCCGTCCCGCCGCAAAAAAGGATCCGATCGGAATCCCGAAGAGGAGGAGCCGCTCGAGCAAGCCGAGGAGGTAGGGCTTTGCCGGAATCCCGGCGGAGGTCGTTTCGAATTGCCCGTGGAAGTCGAAGATGGCGAGACGTCCGAGGACGACGAGGTAGAGCAGGTAGGCGAGCTGGCGCAGGAATTCGCTACTCATCTTCGAGGCGATCCAGAGCATCACAAACGCCTGAAGCGCCCAGCTTACCGTGACCCAGCCCTTTGTGAGAACGAGGGGAAGGGTGATTGCCACAAAAAAGGATGCCAGTCCCATGAAGCTGAATAGCAGCCCGCGGTCGCGCAGATCCCGTTTCAGGAAGACGATGACGTGGAGGAGGTAGAAGACCGCAAGTCCGAGCGTGAGGATCGCGACGGCTTCGCGCCGGTAGGTGGCAGTGATGCAGCCGATCGAAATTCCGGTGAAAGCCACCGCGTTGAGGAAAAGGAAGAGCAACTCCAGGAGGGTCGAGGTTTTGCGATGGAGGATCTGGTAGACAAAGGTGACCGATGAGAAGAGCGCGAAGAAGGCGAGGAGAAAAGGCATGAACTCGCCGAAACGCTCCGGTGAGAAGTCACGATCGAGTGCGAGGGTCACGATGAGGTAGGTCGCGAGAAAACTGAGGTAGTGGAGGAGGCGCCACTCCTTCTTCGCCGCCATGAAGAACACACCAAGACCGAGGAGCAGCACGTAGCTGAAGAGCATCGCGACGCCATCATTTCCCGTGTGGATCATCAGGGGGGTGGTATAGCCCCCGAGCAATCCCAACACGGCCACCAGGAGGCTGCTGAAGCGGACTGCGACGACTCCCGCGGTGACCGTGACGAGGATCATCAAGGCGAAGGCGCTGATCGTGCCGTAGAGCTCGTAGCCGGGTTGGTGGGCGGTGAAGAAGCTGAAGTAAAGCGTTGCAAAACCGGCTCCGGCGAGCCCCTGACCGAGGACGCGGTATTTTCCGGAGAAAAGCCTCAGGCCGCCCACGACGAGGCTAAGACCGGCCACGGTGGAGACGAGGATGCGGCCTCTCGCCCCGATATCCCAGGTCGCGACCGCATACTTCAGAAAGAATCCGATCCCGATGACGAGGATCATCACCCCCACCCGGATCAGCCAGGTTGTGGCGATGGCAAACTCCATCGTCACGCCTTCGGGACGGTGCTCTTCACCAACAACGATCCAGTTCCAGATGCGTCCGAGGATTCCGCGGGCGGCGCTCTCGAAGCGCTCCGGCTCGGATTTGACTGCCGCCACCAGAGCGGGCCCGGGACCCTCGAGCGGGCGGGGGAGCGGGGTTCGCGCTGGGAGCGGGGGCGGCGTGGCGCCGCGCGATACGGAAACGGTCTCGGGCTCCACGACGTCCACGGCGTCCACGGCGTCGCCTTGCGGGGAAAACGAATTGGGTTCGGAAGGAGCGCTATCAAGTTCCCCGGAGGTTTCCGCCACGACCGGGCGAACGAGTGACTCTCCTTCCGTCCCTCGAAGACTCCGCAGGAGAGTCCCGAGGTCGTCGAGCCGGTTTTCGAGTCTCGCGAGCCGTGATCGGCCCGTGACAACAAGGATCAGGATCGTGATCGTGATTAGGAGGATGAGGACTTCCATGGAGGCGGCAGTTGCCGAACGCGGCCATCCTAAACGAAAGACCACGGGGAGGACGAATCGATAATTTACCTACGCTGCATCGATTTCATCAATCGTTTCCCTCTCTTTTCCTCCAAGGGTCCGTCGGGAGGGCGGATGACTGACGGATCAGCCCGCAATGACGCAAGTTGCCGAGACGACCGTTCAGCCCGACCAGTTTCGGATGAGCACGAAAGGACTCCTGCGAAACTGCGAAGGTGTTGGCCGAAGGGACTTCATCCAGACCGGATTGGGGGCGCTGGGTGGACTCGGGCTGTCCCAGATGCTCGGGATGCGGGCGGCGAGCGCCGCCTCGGCGGTCGCTCCGGCGGTCGCTCCGGCGGGGTCTCGCTCGAACACCCGCTGCATTCTCATCTGGCTCGACGGAGGCCCTTCGCACTACGAGACCTTTGATCCCAAGCCCGACGCCCCATCCGAGATCCGGGGGGAATTCAAGTCCATCCCCACGACTGTCCCGGGCGTCCATTTCTCGGAGAAATTTCCGAAACTGGCGAAATCCTTCGATCTCTTCACCGTGGTCCGTTCCATCGCCCACGTGCAGAACAATCACGGGGCCGGCAATCATTACCTGATGACGGGTTCGCCCACTCCCGTGCCGGTGGGATGCGGTGCCTTCGTCACCTTCCACCCGAGCTACGGCTCGGTCGTCAGTCATCACCGGCGCGTCGAGCACGGAATGCCCGCCTACGTCTCGACCCCGCGCATTTCCCGCTCGGGCGGACCGAATTTCCTCGGGGCCCCGCATGCGCCCTTCGTGATCGCGGATAACCCTGACAGCAAGAGCTTCCGGGTCCGCGACGTGTCGTTGCCGAAGGAGATCGAGGACGGTCGCGCCAAGTCGCGCGTCGAACTCCGCCGATCGCTCGATACCCTGAGACGGGTCACCGACACGGCGGCCGAGGATCCGGCGGTCTCGTTTGATGAATATTATTCCCGCGCCTTCGACCTCGTCACCTCGACCGAGGCGCAGAAGGCCTTCGACATCTCCCACGAGCCCGAGAAAGTCCGTGAAACCTACGGCCGCAACGATTTCGGTCAGAGACTCCTTCTCGCCCGCCGTCTCACCGAGGTGGGCGTTCCCTTCGTGACGGTCTACAACGGAGGCTGGGACGATCACCGGACCCTTTTTGAGAATTTCAAAAAGAACAAGGCCGAGCAAGTCGACACCGGCGTCAGTGCTCTCATCCGGGATCTCGCTGACCGCGGAACGCTCGACAATACCATGGTTCTTTTGCTGGGTGAGTTCGGTCGTACGCCGAAGATCAACAAGGACGCGGGCCGAGACCACTGGTCCTTCGCCATGAGCGTGCTGATGGCGGGGGCTGGTATTCCCGGCGGTCAGATCGTCGGCGCCACCGATGTGAAGGGCTATTACGCCAACGAAAACATCTACGCGCCCCAGGATTTCGCCGCGAGTCTCTACACGAAGATGGGAATCGATCCGACAACGGTCCTGCACGACACGAACAATCGTCCCGTGCAGCTCGTCAGCAACGGCCGCCTCATCAAGGAACTCTTCGCCTGATCAACGGGCATGCGCTGTCCCGTCGCCTTCTCCGTGCTTTTATCGGCGGCCCTTCCGTCGTTCGCCGCCGTCCCCGGGCTCGAGTCTGTCTTTCCTCCGGGCGGCAGGCAGGGTTCGGTCGTGGGGGTGACCCTCTCGGGCAAGATCGAGCCGTGGCCGTGCTCGCTGTGGTTTTCGGAGAAGGGATTTACCTTTACGGCCGATCCGGCCAAACCTGGCGCCGGCACCATCCGGATCGATGCCTCGGTGAAGCCAGGGCCCGTTTTCTTGAGGGCCTACAATGCCGAGGGATCAAGTCCACCCCTGCTGTTTGTTGTCGGAAACCAGATGGAGATCAATGAGGAGGAGAAAGACAACAGCACTCTCGCCGGAGCGATTGTGCTCGACCGGGCCAAGCTGCCTTTCGTCCTGAACGGAACCCTGTCCGCCGGCGGGGAACTGGACGCCTATCGCATCGCTCTGGAGAAGGGCGAGGCGCTGCACGCGCGGGTCGAGGCCTATGGATTGCGATCTCTCATCGACCCCGCCTTGCATCTCCACGATGCCGCGGGGAACCGGATCCTGCTCGAGCATGATGGGCCCGCCAACCTCGATCCGGGTTTCGTGTTCACGGTTCGGGAGAAAGGCGACTACCTCCTTTCCCTGGTGGGCTTCTCGCACCCTCCTGCGGCGAGCGTTGCCTACACCGGATCGAAGAACAGCCACTATCGCCTCTCGCTCGCCCTGAAGTCCGGACAGATCCCGTCGCGGCTGGAGCCGGTCAGTCTCGGCGAAGACACTCCGGTCGCGCCGCTCGTCGCCGGAAAGACGGTCGTCGGCACCCTTTCGAAAGCGGGAACTCCGGCGGTCTACCGCTGCACGGTGAAAAAGGGCGAGGTCCATCTCATCTGCGTCGAGGGCCGTTCTCTCGGCTTTCCGATCGATCCGGTGATGCGCCTGCTCAAGGCTGATGGGTCGGAGATCCGCAAGGAGGATGACGCGAACAAGACTCCCGACCCCGAATACCTCTGGACCGTGAGTGCCGATGGCGAGTATCAGATCGAGGTCTCCGATCGCTTTTCCCGGGGCGGTTCGGAGATGCGATATCGGCTGAAGCTCGCCTCGGGGACGGGCGATTTCACAGCGACGCTCGACAAGTCCCAATATGCGATCGAGCGCGGCAAGACGCTCGATATCAAGGCGACCGTGACGCGCCTGCGCGGGCACAAGGAGAAACTGGTCGCGATGGTTCCGGGATTGCCAACCGGTATCACCCTGACGGTGCCGGAGGTGCCCGAAAAGGGAGGTGAGGTTGTCCTCAAGCTTGAAGCCAAGCCGGATGCGCCGGCGTTCAGCGGAGCCTTGAGTGTCCTTTTCAAGGAGGAAAAATTGGAAGGGCCGAAACGGGAGAAGGCGGCTGTCTTCAGCTTCAAGGACGACAATCATCGCGGCCCTTATGCGCTCGATGAGATCGCCACCGTCTGGCTGGCCTTGCCGCCGAAGAAGGAGGAGCCCAAGGTGGTGAAGCCCGGAGAAGAGGAGCCAAAGAAAGAAGCGTCGAAAAAGTAAAGGTTCACCTACCGGTATTCGCCTGGCTCGCCCCATGCAGAACCCAGTAGCGTGGGTAGGCATCAAGCGGCAACGAAAGTGGCCCGGTCTCCTCGATGGGATTCTCGTTTCCCATTTCATCGATGAAGGTAGCGGCCTTCGCATCATGATGAAGGACGGTGGTCGCGGCGGTCTCGCTGAGGTCGAATCCAGCCACGATCAAGTCTCCCTCGCGTGCGAAGAGATACAGGTGGACCCCGGCGGACTCGGCGAGGGTTTCCCGGAAAGAGCAGTTGGTGAGGGCGCCGGTGAGGGCTGAAATCGCCCCGTAAACGAAACGCGGGCAATACTGGTAATCGATCAGGCCGAAATCAGGGGGGCCGTCGCGGCCGGGACCTCGGGTCATGCGCGAGCAGAAAAGAAGGATGCCGGCATGACCGTTCGCCCACGAATAGAGCACCTTCTGCGCGTCGATCTGGGCCTGGCGGCGCTCTTGCTCGAGGCGCCACGCACTGTAACCGGCTTCGGTGTTGACCCATCGCGTCAGTGTTTCACCCGCCTCCGCCTGGAGCCGCCGCATCGTCGAAAAGCTGCGCTTGTAGTCGGCCAGATTGCCGTGGGCGTTGTAGGCGGGAAGATCGATCCGGTTCCGCATCGCCTTGATGAAGTAGGCGCACTTTGCTTCATCGACGAGGGAGTAACCGCCCTGCGTCACCGGCAGATGCGGGGCGATGCGTCTGATCTCGTCTCGGGAAAAGTGATACTGCGTGACGAACTCTTCGTTCGTCCCTGACCAGTAACCGGTTTGGTCGGGCTCGTTTGAGACCTGCACGAAGCGTGCGTGCCTGCCGTAGCGCTCGACGAGCGCGGCAAGGTAGGCGCGTTGGGGCTCTTCCCGATGCGGGTAACGCCAGCGGTTCTTCCCATGCTGACCATACCGAGGGAGCACCGCCCAGTCGGCCGCGTTCATCGTCTGCAGGACGAGTTGAAACCCGCGCGAGGTATAGGACCCCACCGCCGCGTCCATGCGGGAGAAGTCGAAAGCGTATTCTTCGCCTTCATTCCCGCCCTTCTTCCGGCCCATCTCGAGCGACTCGTCGGTGCGCACGACCTGAAGTCCGGTCCGGGCGATCAACTCGGCCTCGCGCGATCGGGCCTCGTCTTCGCTGAGGCCGGCAGGCAGGGTCGGTTCGCCGCCGGGTTTCCAGTGATAGCGTCCGGGAAAGGCGCACACACCGACGAAGAATTCCTCCCTCTTCCAAGTCTCGCGCGCCGCATTGAGGTCCCGCGTCACGGCGAGGTTGCGAATGAGGCGCGAGCGACAGGCACCGTCCTTCCATCCGTCGAGGGTGATCAGGTAGCTGCCGAGTCCTTCGATCCCGATCTCGAAGAGGTGGCTTTTGCCTGCCTTCACCGGCCACTGTCGGACGAGATGATTGTGCCAGTTCCAGACGGAAAGAACGGCGCGTTCGTAGCGGGCTGGATCGACTGAAACGGCAAGGCGGAAGGGCTCTTTCGCCGGTCCGGTCCGGCTCCACTCGTAAGGCCCGGCTTGAGGAATGAGGGAAAGCCCGCCGCCGCTGAGGCGGTGTTCGGGAATCACGTCGTTCAGCCACGGCGCGGCAGCCTCACCCAGCGGGGGATCGAGGGCCGAGAGTGTCGTGCGGATCGTTTCTCCGGCCAGCGAATATGGCAGAGCGAGCAGGATGCCCACCCTGACAAACTTGCCAATGCGGATCCGGTTCATCGTCCCAGAAAGACCCAGGGCATCTCGGCAAGTTCGCGGGTCTCGGCGCCCTGGCGTTCCCGCACCCAGAGCGTGACGGGCTGGCGATTGAAGTTGCGTTCGTTGACTCCGAAGAGATTCAGGGTCGCGTCGGCGACGGTGAAAGCCGCTTCGCCCTCGTTCCAGCCGCTGTCGGAAAAAAGGAAGAGCCCGTTGAGCTCGGTGATCCCTCCCGCGGTGGTGTCGATGAGGGTCCCGGTTTTTTCGGTCTTCATTCCGAGAATCCAGAGTTTGCCCCCGGCGTTCCGGCACTTCAAACCCTCGCGTTCGCTGTTGAGCTGCCGGCACCAGGCACTTTGACCGGGCGCGACGCGATCGAGATGCCCGCAAAGATCGTCGAGGAAGAGATCCCCCTTTCCGATCCCATCGATGGCGAACCCGGTCGCGGAGCTGATCACGAGGGTCCGGGCGCTCTCGTGCAGCACGCGGATCTCGGCTCCACCGCCCTGATTGCTCATCCGTTCGATGATCACGACCGGGGCGTCGGGCAGCTTCTGGGGATGTTTGCCATCGACGAGCTTCCAGATTGGAGCGCCCTCGGTGGTGAAGCGTCCTTCCAGACCGATGAGTCGCTGCACCGGTCCGCGGATCTCAACGACGTTGGAGAAAAGAAAGTTCGCCCCGGCCGGGAGGTAGAGGGTCCTCGATCCGGAATCGATCGCTTTTTGCAGGGCCGGGCTCGCGTCGGCGACCCCGGTCGGATCGGCTCCGAAATCGATCAGGTTGGCCCATTCGCGCACCGGATCCCCCCACGGCACTTCGGGCGTTTCTTTCACCGGCAAGCGCGAGATTTCACCCGACTGGGCGAGGGTGCCGTCGCCGACTTCGCGGAAGAGAGAGCGCACGTTCTTGTGCGAGGTGTCCTCTTTCAGGATCCCCGCCGGAGGGATGTCTCCCTTGTCGCGCCCTTTGTCATCGTTGTTGACGGCGAGCCCATAACCGATGACCTCGACGTTGCGGAGGTAGAGCTGTCGCTGATTGTGAATCGCTGGGGTATTTCTGTCAGGATGGATCGCGTGGAGATGGGCACCCAGCAGAGTCACGCTTCCCCATGAATCCTTTTCGTTGTAAATCGAAGGGACACGGTTCTCGCTGACGAGATCGCGCACGAAGACCATCTGGTGATAATTCCACCAGCCGAGGCGGCGCTGTTTGCTGAGGACGAGGTGCTCGAAGGTGTTTGAATTCACCGGCCACTTCGTGCTGATCCCGACCTCAAAGCCTTCGACGCTGAGGTGACGCACCAGGAGCGGTCCGATCTCGTCGCAATGCCCGAGGTCAAGTCCGGTCTTGCCGCTGCCATCGCTAGCGCGGATCGCCACATTCCGGATCGTGCCCTGGTTGCTGGCGTTGAACTGCAATCCGATGGCACCGACATTCTGCGGACCGATTTCGATGGTGAGATCGCGCACCGCATTGCGGAAACGTTGGGCGGGAGCGCCGCCGGTCCAGATCAGCGGCTTCGGCTTTGCGCCGTCGCTGAAACCCCCGGTGTTTTGGGGGAGCCGAAGGATCGAGAGCGATTCACCCGCCCCTTGGAGAATGGTTCGCTTCTGGGCGTTCCCGCCACCGTCGCCGGCAGGCCAGCGCAGCGTGTCGCGCACCACGAACACCCCGGGCGGAAGGTAGACGATGCGGTTGCCGTTCGGATAAGCATCGAGGGCCGACTGAATCGCGGCCGTGTCATCTCCCTCGTCGTCGGGGATGGCTCCGTATTCCCTCACGTCGACGATGCCGCCATCGGCGGGAAAAGTGATCGGCGCGATCTGGGCGACCGCTGACGAGGCACATGCCGGGAGGATCAGCGCGAAGCGGAGAAATGAACTCATGTGAGGCTTGCCTCTTCCTACCGTTTTACGAGGGCATCGGTCTCGGCAATCCGGAAACGGGTCGAGACGACGGAGTGCTTTTGCGGACCCGCGGCGTGTTTGATGTAGGTGGTGATGACGAGGGTGCCGTCGGGCAGCAATTCGACTCCCGGATAACCGCAGTCGCTGACGCGCTCCGCGTGGCTGTGGAGAAGTTTGATGCGGTAATCGCCGCCTTCGCCCGACTTGATGTCCTCGTAGGTGCCGACCCAGGCGACGAAGTGTCCACGCGTCGGACTTTTCGGAGCCATGTCGCGGAAGGCGAAGATCCAGCGCCCGTCAGGCAGCCTTACCCCGATGTGACGATCGCCGCTGAGGCCCCAGGGCGTTTCGACGGGCCTGGTCCAGGTCGCGCCTTCATCCTTTGAAAACATCATCAGGCTGCGACCCTTGTGGGTGTTTTCGCGCATGAGGCAGCAGAGCTCCACTCCATCGGGGGAACGAAAGACGAAGGGTTCGCAGGGATTTTGCCCCTCGACGGCAGCGACGGCCTTCGGTTCGCTCCAGGTGAATCCTCCATCGGCGGTGAGGGTTTGATAAACCACGAGAGGCGCCTTGTCGGCACCGTCGGGACCCTTGTGATAGAGGCCGAGATACCGTCCGTCCTTCAGCTTCACGAGGCTGCTAAAGGTCATGACGCACGGGAAATTCAGCGGAGGCATCTCCTTCCAGGTATCTCCCTCGTCCTCGCTCATGATTGAGGGCATGCCGGGACCTCCGCGTTTGCCGAGGGCGGCGGACCAGACCCAGATCCGCGCCTTGCCCTGGGGATCGACGAGCCGGTAAATGCTCGGACAGTTCTGGTGGGTAGCGTAGCCCGCGGGGAGGCGATCATCGAGGCGGGACCAGGTGAGGCCGCCATCGACGCTTTTGGCCATCGGTCCGGCGGCTCCGCCGTGGTTGATGCACCAGACCGCGTAGATTGTTTTGCCATCAGGCATCAACAGGGTGGTGGGATGCCCCTGGTAGGTCTCTTCGCTACCTGCGGCGATGATGACCTTGCGTCCCCTTTCGCCTGACAGATCCACCAAAGGTAGGTCGGGGCCGTCGGCGGCGGAAACCGAGGCAGCAAGGGCGAAGCATAGGGTGAAGAGCGTTTTTTTCATCGTGGCAGTATAGGCGGCGATGGAGGCGCGGGCGAGTACGTCTTCGCGAGCGGATCAAGAAACCCGCTTCGCCGTCATCGTGCGGAAGCGTCCCGGCGAGGTGCCGGTATAGCGGGTGAAGTTCCGCGTGAAGGCGCTTTGGTCACACCATCCGGTCTGCAGGGCGATTTCGCCGAGGGTCATTTCGGTCTCGCGGAGGAGGCGGGTCGACTCGTCGAGTCGGAGTTTGTGGAGGAGTTGCAGCGGACTCATCTGGAAAAGCCGCCGCACCCGCTGCTCGAACTGGTAGACGCTGAAGCCAGCCATCATCGCGAGATCCTCGATCCGGAGCGTTTCGTCGAAGTGAGCGCGCATGTGTTCGAGCACGGTCGCAAGTTCCGCGTAACCGCCGGCCTTCTCCCCGGGGGCGTTGAGGTCGCGGGAAATGCCGGCGACACCCGTGATGCAACCATTGTCGTTCCGAAGAGCCAGTTTGGTGGTGAGGCACCAGCCAGTCACCCCTCCCGGGTAAAGGTGAAGCTCGAGTGCTCCATCCACCATCCGTCCGGTTTTGAGGACCGACTCGTCTTGTTTCGCGTAACTCGCCGCGAGGGCGGGTGGGAAGACATCCTCGGGCCGTCGACCGAGAAGGCACGTCTTGTCCCCGCCCGCGCAGCGATCGGCGAGAGTTCGGTTGACGACGACATATCGACCGGTCTCGTCCTTGAGGAAAAAGACGACGTCGGGGATGGCGTCGAATAGCGCCTCCGCCACCACAGGATCGTCGAAAAGCCGGGCTCGTAGCATGTGCTTGACTGAAATGCCAGCTTTCCGTCGAAAAGGCAATCAAGACTCTCCGCGGAATTGGACGATGTTTGCTCTTGAGGAGTCGAAAATTCGGCGAGACTTCGAGTTCCTTCGCACTTCCCTTGATCCTTTCGACTCATCCGCCCATTCTCATGTCCGCACTTCCCCGATGGTCCGGCGTCTTTCCCGCCGTTGTCACGCAGCTTCGCGAGGATCAGTCCCTCGACCTCGAAGCCTCCTCCCGTCACTTCGAGGCCCTCATCGAATCGGGCGTCTCGGGTCTGATCGTCTGCGGCTCGCTCGGGGAAAACCAGTGTCTCCAACCCGATGAGAAACGGGCCGTGCTCGCCCGGGCAATCGAGGTCGCTGCCGGACGCGTTCCGGTTCTCAGTGGTGTCGCGGAAATGAGCACGCGGGCGGCCGTGAGGTATCTGCGCGATGGCGAGGCGATGGGGGCGGCTGGTTTCATGATCATGCCGCCGATGGTTTACAAGCCCGACGAGCGCGAGACCGAGCTCTGGTTCCGTGACCTCGCAGCGGCGACCTCACTCCCCTGGATGCTCTACAACAATCCGCTCGGTTACCACACCGACGTCACGCCCGAAATGTTCGCGCGCCTCGCCGATATTCCGAACCTCACCTCCATCAAGGAGAGCAGCGCGAACCCGCGGCGCATCACCGAGTTGCGCAATCTCGTCGGCGGCCGCTACCAGCTCTTCACCGGGGTCGACGATCTCCTCCTCGAATGCGCCATCCTCGGTATCGACGGCTGGGTCGCGGGGAGTGGAATTGCTTTTCCGAAGGAGAATCAGCGCCTCTGGAACCTCACCCGCGAGGGCCGCTGGGACGAGGCGCGCGAGCTCTATCGCTGGGCCCAGCCCCTCATGAAGCTGGACACGCACATCCACTTCGTGCAATACATCAAGCTGCTCTGTCAGGAAACCGGACTCGGCCGGGAATGGGTCCGCGAACCACGTCTGCCCCTGGCGGGTGAAGAGCGCGAGGGGGTCCTGAAAATCATTCGCGAGGTGCTCGCAAAGCGGCCGGCATGAAGTGTCTTTCCGTGATCGACTCCCATACCGGCGGAGAACCGACCCGTGTTGTCCTTGGTGGCCTCGGTGCTTCCGATCTCGCGCGGTGGCATCGGGCGATCCTTTGCGAGCCTCGCGGGAATGAGGTCATCGTCGGGGCGCTCCTTGAAGATCCTGACGACGCGGCCTGCATTGCCAAAGTTACCTTCTTCAACAACGCCGGACTCCTTGGCATGTGTGGACATGGTAGCATCGGCGTCATCGAGACCCTGCGTCACCTCGGACGCATCGCGGCCGGTGAGCACCGGATCGAGACTCCTGTAGGGACCGTCACTGCGCTCCTGCATGAGGACGGACGGGTCAGTATCCGCAATGTCCTCTCCCACCGGAAGGCGGTCTCGGTGACCGCGGGAGGCTATACTGGCGATGTCGCTTGGGGCGGGAACTGGTTTTTTCTCGTCGCCGATCATGGTCAGGATCTCACCCTGACAAACCTTCACGATTTGACCCGCGCCGCGCATGAGGCGCGCAAGGCGATTCATGCCGCCGGTTTTCCCGAGGTCGATCATGTCGAGTTCATCGGTCCTCCGAGCGACCCGGCGAATCACGGTCGCAACTTCGTCCTCTGTCCGGGCGGGGAATACGACCGCTCCCCCTGTGGGACGGGCACCAGCGCCAAACTCGCTTGCCTCGCCGCCGACGGAAAGCTTGCGCCCGGTGAAGTCTGGCGTCAGGAAAGCGTCATCGGAACCGTATTCGAGGGAAGCTTCGAGACCGCCGCAGGCGGGATCATCCCCACCATCACCGGCCAGGCCCACGTTGTCGCGGAGACGGTCTTGTGGTTCAGAGAGGACGATCCGTTCCGGTGGGGGATTGGGAGTGAAACGAGGGAATGAAAGAGTTTTTCAACGCAGATGGACGCGGATTCCCGCAGATTTCCGCCGATCGGCTACCCAGCGTTACCAAATTCCCCGCACCTGCGGCAATCGGCGGCTATCTGCGGGCATCTGCGTTGCTGTTCTTGCTTCTGATTTCAGCCGCGGGCGGCCAAGATTCCGTGTTTCGGAATCATCTCACTCCCACCTGGCTGCCTGACCAACCCACCTTCTGGTATCGCGTCCGGACCGGCGCCGACGCCCATGAATTCGTCCTCATCGACGCGAGGACCGGTGCCCGAAAGACCGCGCCCGACCTGCCTTCGCTCGGTCTGCCCGCATCCGCACCGCTCAAGTCGTCCGGGACCACGATCGAACCGCGCGCCAGCCACGGCACCGGAGTTTCCTCCGGGATCCACTTCGTCAATGAACTCGATCTCGAACTCAATCTCTTCTGGATCGACTCCGCCGGCAAACGCGTCGCCTACGGCAAGCTCGCTCCGAAGAGCGAGCGCGAGCAACACACCTACGAGGGGCATGTCTGGCTCCTGACAGGTCCCGACGGCACCGAATTCGCCGTGATCAAAGCCGGACCCGTCAAGTCCACCTGGATCATTGACGGAGAGGGGCGAAAGCTGGAGCCGAAGAAGGTGCCTTCACCGGAGACTTCGCCAGACCAGGCCTGGACCACGCGGGTGGAGAGTGATCACCTTGTGCTGATCCGGCGCGAAGATGGTGCGGAAACGGTGCTCCGGGCACCCATCGCCCCGAAGGCCAACTGGCGCGGCAGGGTCTCGTGGTCGCCCGATTCGAAAGCATTCCTCGCCAGCGCCTCGGTTGAGGTTCCTGAGCGCGTCGTCACGATCGTCGAGTCCTCGCCGTCCGGGGAGAAGCAGCCGAAGGTGAAAAGGGTTCCCTACGCCAAACCCGGCGATCCCCTGCCAAACCCACAACTCGTTCTCTTCCGGCCCGGCGCCGAGGAGGGGCGGGTGGTCGACCCGACCCTTTTTCCGAACCCCTTCACCCAGTCCCGCGAGATCCGGGTCACCTGGGCGCCGGACGGTGGTGAGGCCTACTTCGACTATAACGAGCGCGGCCATCAGCGCTACCGCATCCTCGCGGTGAACGCCGCGACCGGCGCGGTGCGGGTGGTTGTGGAGGAGACGGCGAGGACCTTCATCGACTACACGAAAAAGACTTGGCGCCACTGGCTGCACCGGACCGGCGAACTCCTCTGGATGAGCGAGCGGACCGGCTGGGCGCATCTCTACCTCCACGACATCGCTACCGGGGAAGTCAAGAATGCGGTTACCACCGGGGCATGGCCGGTGCGGGAGGTCCTCCACGTCGATCTCGAAAAACGTCAGGTCTGGTTCCTAGCGAGTGGCTTGCGCGAGGGCGAGGATCCCTACCATCTGCACCTTTGCCGGGTGAACCTGGATGGGAGCGGTTTTGTCAGGCTGACCGAGGGTGACGGCAACCACCGGGTGGAGTTTTCGCCAACCCGGGAATGGTTCATCGACCATTGGTCCCGCGCCGATCATCCGCCGGTGCACGAGCTGCGGCGGAGCGGCGACGGTAGCCTGGTCTGCGAACTGGAGCGAGCCGACGCGTCCGACCTGCTCGCGAGCGGTTGGACGATGCCCGAGCGCTTTTTCGCGAAAGGTCGTGACGGGGCGGTCGAGATCCATGGAATTCTCGTGAAACCCGCGTCTTTCGATCCCGCAAAATC
>Ga0172367_10002608_pt1 | contig 24524 bp, 37 predicted proteins | sample Lak10m_FD_114542 | JGI IMG/M metagenome (GOLD analysis project Ga0172367, IMG submission 114542) | Freshwater microbial communities from Kabuno Bay, South-Kivu, Congo - kab_022012_10m | ecosystem: Environmental > Aquatic > Freshwater > Lake | place: Democratic Republic of the Congo: South-Kivu... | reverse complement strand
TGGTGAATTAGCATCAGCGAAATTAACAGCAGCACACGCAGAATTTGATAAAGAAATAGCACCATTTACAATTAAATCATCGTTAACAGTCACATTAGCATTATACACTAAAACCTTATCAGTGCCATTCAACGCTGTAACTAAACGATCATTTGTATAATAAACTGAGGTGTCTGTATTCGCACCATTGGCATCAGCAAAATTAATTGCGTTTGCTATAAATAAATTACCTCGTAATGTTGTTAAACTGCCTGCCGCTCCGATGTTTATAGCACTAGCAGAGCCAAAAGCATTGACTGTTGTACTATTGGCATTAGCAAGTAATAGAGTTGTTGAAGTGGTATCAATATTTCCACCTACAAATACTGTATTACCATAAACCAGTGTTCTTGTATTTTCTAATACTAATCTTGTGCTGGCATTTAGTGCGAAGTATATACCTTCTGATACTGCTGTAGTATAATACATTGAGGTATCGGTTGAACTTCCGTTAGCATCAGTAAAGTTCAAACTATTTGCGATTAATAAATTACCAGTAAATAATCCATTACCTGGAATAGCAAAATTTCCAGTTACTTTATTAAATGTGAATCCTACATTTCCACCGAATGAGCTATTGTCATTAAATTGTACTTGTGTATTTGTACCACCTGGTACACCACCAGCACCACCACCTGCGGTCCAACTTAAATTACCAGTACCATCTGTTGTTAAAACCTGTCCACTAGCACCACCTGTAATTGTTACATTACCGACGGCACCTAAATTTATTTCTTCACCTTTTGTTCCACCGCGATTAGTTACAAATACATTGCCACCAACATCTGAAATTGCTAATACTTGTCCGTCTTCAAAATTGGTTAAGCTTAAATTGGCACCATTAGCACCAATAATTTGTGAAAAGCCTAAACTGGAATAAGCAGTTAATATTTCAACGTTTTCGTTTGGAGTGGTTTTGCCGATGAACAAACGTTTTTCATCATTAGCAAATCCAAACTCTGCTTCGTCTAGTTGTGGAAGATCAACTAAATCACCTGATCTTACCTGAATTTTTGATATTTGTATAATAGCCATAGTGTTTTCTTAGGGTTACTATAGCTATTTATCAAGTTTTAACTTATCTTGGTATAGTATTCTTCTAGTTTTTTATACCACTTGTTAACATAATCATCAAACTCAACACCCTCAATAATGAATTCTTGATATACATTATCTGCTGTACACATAAAGATTACACCTTTTCTTATTTTTGTATTGTGTACTTCGTTATGTGCTGTAGCATATGCGGCTAACTGTAAAAAATAATCCTCAATCCATTCACGCTTTTTAAATTTATTGGATTGTTTATGATCCATTATACACTCTACGTTATCATGTACGCCAACTAAATCTGTAGTACCAGCATATATTAATGGAAAATATAAACTTACTTCGGTGCCCCAAAATTCATTACAATTAACTAAGCCTTTATTAATAATGCTTTGAGCCATTTGATGACTTTGGATACTATATGGGTTAGTGCCTGGGTCTCCTGTTATGCCAGTCTTGATATAGTTTTCTAACCATTTATGCATACGTGTTCCACGACCTGCTGCTTCAGTTGTGATTTCTGTGGCACGTTTTTCACCAACACGTTTTCGCCATTCGTTTAATGCTTGTTTGCTTTCTTCACTTTTTGTAGCACTTAATATAGTTGTTACACTTGGTACGGGATTTCCGTCTGGGGTTATGTATCTACGTGAACCATTTAGATTTTCACGCTTTAATTCTACATATGGGTATTTGTCTGGTATATATTTCACTTAAACTCTAAAACTTTCACCGCATCCACAGCGGTCTTTTTCCAATGAATTTGTAAACTCAAAACCCTCATTTAATCCTTTTCTGACATAATCAATTGTCAGTCCTTCTAAGTATGGTAATGCTTTCTGATCAATATAAACTTTACAGTTTTTGTCAATAAATTCAATGTCGGTAGCTGTTGGATTATCAACATATTCTAAGATATAAGCAAGTCCAGAACAACCAGTGGTTTTTACACCAATACGTATTCCTTGACCTTTACCACGTTTTACTATTTTGTTTTGTATATTTTCTGCTGCTACTTCTGTCACACTAATCATAACTTATTAGCACGGTCAGCCATTTGTTTTACTGTTTTTTCGTTGCTATCTGTTGGATTGCCAGAATCAGTTGGCATATTATCGCTACGCCAAACAACTTTATCGCCTTGTATATTACTAATTACTTTTTTCATTGGAGGTTTCTTATATAGTTTTAATATGTCACTAACATCCAATATGATATCATATTCTTCAAGATAATTCAATAGCTGTTCTACTGTCCATTCATCAACGATTTTCCCACTATCTAAGTCGTGGGCTAGACGATCCACCGCAACCACTAGATTGCTATCTTGTGGATCGTCAAATTCGAACAATAACATTATCTTTTTGCTCTGCCTACACCACCGACTGGGGCAGGTTCAGGCAGTTCAGCACTTGGCATTTCAGCACCTAACTCAGCACCAGCTTCAAGTCCTGCATCCATTCCTGCTTCAGCACCAGCTTCTGCGCCTAACTCAGCACCTGTGTCGAATGCTTGTGCTACATCACCACCGCCAACACCTGTTAATTGATTAAGCGCGGCTTTAAGTCCATCAAACCCAGCTTTCAAACTTTCGCTTAACGTATCAAGTTGCTGGCTAACTTGAGTATTGAACTCTTGGGCTTTGTTAGCATCCATTTCACTTTCAATACTACTTACAAGAGCAGGTAACTCTTTAACTTGCATTTCACCCACATCTTCTAGCATTTTTTGAACACTATCAACCATATCTTGTGCTGCTAAAATAACTTGAGACTTTTCTACTTCTTCGTTCTCAAACACAATGCGTGTTTTTTGTTTTAACAACTTACTATAATGTTCTTTAAGTGCCTGTTCCATGAACAGAAGTTTTAAATAACTTTCTGACTGTTGTGCTTCATAAAAATTTGTGCTAGTTTTTGCTTCGCCCAAACTTTTACGAACCTTAGTTAACATGGTTTGTGTCTTAATCTTGTCTAGTTTAGATGGGTCAAACTGCATAGCAAAATTCTCTCTTAGTGCTTTACTAGCAAGTTTACGTCTGTCAAAATCGTTTAGGTTCATAATAATTTTCCAATCTGATCAAATATTTATCACAAAACTGTATTATTGAGTTAACTCATTAAGCTTCTTATTTAACCAATATCTACTTATATTTATGTAAGTTTCCATTTCTTTCTGTGCTAATGTTTTTTGTTTTACATCTTCAATAAATTTAATATAATAAATTTCTCGTTGATTTTTTTCAGTAGCCTTATAATACAACCTTTTATGTATTAATTCATTAGTTTTATAATTCTCAATTTTTCTATCTAGGTTTTTGATTGCTTCACTATCATCATACTTTTTAAGCTTTTCACAAATACACCAAGTTACAGCGTTCTTTAAATTATAAAACTTCTCTACGAGTGAATTATTTAAATGTATAACTTCATAATGTGAGTTTTTTTGTATGATTTTAAATTGATTAAAAAGCAAATACCCAACATTTTCTTGGATAATAAACCAATTTTTTAATTCTTTGCTTAGTTCTTTTATAATAAAATTATCAATTACGTCTTGTTTATTCATCTTATTTCAAAATATATATTACGCAATTCAGGACTCACATCTAAAAAATTACTTAAATCAATGTGTTCATGCTTACATTTTATCATTGGAATTCTGTCACAATCTTGATATAAGTAACCAAATTTGTCTACGCCATTATCAAAAACACTGGCATGTTGTACTTCAAAATTAAAAGTCCATACGTTTGTTGATTCTTCATTGATTTCATACATAAACCCAAATTCACTTGTTTTAATATTTTTGTATAGTTTGTATGGGTCTTTAATAAGTTCAGGTTGACTACGCAAACTTATAATCTGTAATATTGTGTCTAAATTAGCCTGTGTGTTTCGTTTATAGATAAATTCATCCTGTTTAACGTTATCAGGAATTTTAGACCTTTGTCTTATTCCTGTTTTTTCAACGTTAAACAACGTATAGCATGTAATAATTTGCGACATACTGTATTTACAAAATAAAAAACCCGAGATATAAATCTCGGGCCTTGTTACGAAACTAATTAGATTAGTTTGTGAATGTTGCTGTTGCTGCTGTTGTAACTGCGTAACCTAATGCTGCTGTCAATGCAGCATCTAAGTTTCCACCGTTTGTGAAATCCCATGCTTCAACTGGATATAGACCAAGTGCTAGTGTATCTGTGTTTGCACCTACTTCTGTGAATTCATAGATCATCATTGTAGCTAATTGCTCAATAGTTTGAACTGAGATTGCTAAATCTGCCCCTGTTGGTGTAGCAATACCTGTAAATGTTACTGTTCCAAAAGCAAGCTTTGGACCCATTGGCTGAACTGTAGCAGCACTTGTGATTGTATTGACGCCAGTGTTTGTATACGCTGGTGTGTCATAGTTCATTACTGGTTTAAAGTCACCATTGGTTCTTGTGAATTGTGCCATTTTAAATTTCCTTATGTTAATTGAGCGCAAGGCTCATACTATTATTTATACTAAATGGCAAAAAAGTTGGGTTTAGGCACGGCCTGCTAGATTTTGTGCGGAGAACCCCATACGATTAACAAATTTTAGTCCTTGACTAACAAAACCCTCTTGTGTTCTTGTTCCGTCTTTTAAGTAACCTTGCACTGGAGCTGTTTCAGCAGCACTATCAAGTTGCGGGACTAGGTTCATTTTAAGATTATAGATATCGATCCAAATCTTAAAAATCTTAGCAATTTTATCACGGTTGCCGTCTAAATAACCAGGAACATGCTGTTTTGTATTTGGGTCATCATACCCCAATAACTTTTTACGCATACTATCAGTCATAGGACGACCATTAACGTATTCAAAAAAACCATCTACTAAATTTCCTAAATTACGTGATACAATTTTTTTGTTAATATAACTGGTGAATAAATTTGTAAAACTGTCTATGGCTTGGGGTGGCTTGCTAAAAAACTCATCTAAGTCACTGCCATATTCTCGCTCACTAGATAATGCTTGATTTAATAAAGTTTTATCTAGTTTTAATTTCGGAACGACTGGCATACTTGCTGGTAATATAGCTACAGATTTACCTTGTTGTAAACCACCAGTTGTGCCATTTAATAGGTTACTATCATCTGTAGAGTTAGCATCACTTGGTATGGTTTGATGAACAACTATACCAGCGTTTTTATTATTAAAATACTTCTTACCCACTTCACTACTAGGATCAACAGTATATTTTATACCTTCAGGATTGGCTTGAAAATGGTATAAACCATCACGTTGTGGTTGTAGTTTTTGTGAAAATAACAAATCACCCCAATAATATCCAGGCTTTTTTGGTGTTGCTGCTTTAAGATCATCCCAGATATTATATAAAATTTCATGTAGTCCAATACGATTTACTCCACGTTCTTGGTCATACTTCGCAAATGCTTCTGGGCTATGTATGTATCTAGCAGGGCTATTAACTCCTTTGTTAAACATATGCTTATCCATCACACTAAATTTACCATCAGGACCATATCCCCATATTAATGCTGGATACCCGTCCCATTTAATAGAAATGTTTTGTGGATTTTTTACTGTGTCTAAAATAGCTTGTATAGCACGTTGTACTCCAGTAGTACCCTGTAAGAATACAAGGTCTTCTGGATGATCCATATGACCCTTTGCTTCAACTAGTGAAACTTTTTGTAATTTATTTCTTAATGTTGCTAAACTTTCAACTAAATTCATTGTGCTGCTTTCAGCTTTGCTAATAGATTTTTATATGCTACTGCATCTGTTGTTTTTAATTTGTTCAACATTGTTTCAATTTGAGTTACCATGTCTGAACCTATTGTTTGTGGGGCTGGCATAGGTGTTGTTACTGGTAGATCTATGCTAGGTTCAACTCTTGTTTTAATTTGTGGAGGATTCGGTGTAACTGTTTGTGCTTGCCTAATAGTATACATTAACTGCCCTAACATTGGCAATGAAGTTTTACCTTTATTAGTAATATATTCTTGATCTATTTTGTTAATAATTCTATTTAGGTTGTCATTGTATTGTTGATCATCATAGTTTATGCCTTGTTTTTTAGCATAAGCAGGTAGCCAACGTTGCTTTAAAAATTGTCCAACACTCATAGCTTCATTAACATTTAAAATACCTTCAAATATTCTGTTAAGCTTTGAAAAGGTATTACTAGAGTATTTTTGATTATTTTTGTTAGCCTCACGAATACCCAATCTTTGTGCTTTTGTGATTGCTAGTTTATCAGTAGCATCTCTTTGATATGCAGGTTTAGCCATAGCAGCATCTTTTGCTGCTTTAATTGCTGCATCTTGCTTTGCTTTTTCGGCGTTTGCGGCTTGAGTTGCTTTTATTTGTTGTGCAGCAGTTTGTCTATCAGTTTGTGCTGCCTGTGCTGCTTGAGTACTTCTTTGTTTTAATTGATCTATATCAACAGTTGTACCAGCTGTAGGAGTTGTAGGAGTTGGTGTTGGTTGTGTTACTTGCGTAGGTTGAGGAGTAGGAGCAGGTTTACGAGTATTATTAGGTGTTCTAGTTTGAGAAGTTGGAACAACTAATCCTGTAGCAATTGCTTGGGCCAACGCACCACTAGCATCACCTACTAAATCACGAATAAACATATCCATGACCTGTCTTTGTTCGCCTGTCATGTCAGCAAAAGGATCACCTTTACCAAACATACCCTTAATTTTAGATCCTAATTGACGAACACGACTGGCACCATAATCACCAATAGTATCAGCTAAATCTTCATTAACTGGTTTCATTTCCTGAATTTTCATCTTTTTTCCTTATCGATCTAGCAAATTTGTTCTTATCTTTATTCTTTATAGCACTCAACAGTCTACGCTCAAGAATTTCTGCTTTATCTTTTGGATAATTACGATTTATTAATTCTAACAAATTAATAGCACTGGTTATAATGTTTGTAGCACGATTTTCAATTAAGTGCTTTACATCACGATTATTACCAATTTCTTCTAATTCTTCCAACAAACTGCGAGTTTTCTTTTGCATAAACTGTCTTCCTACATATATTTATGCTATTATTGCTTTTGTGACTGTAAAGATTTTAGAATGGACTTTAACTTATTACCCTGAGCATCACCTAATCCCATACTTGTGCTAGGTTCAATAGCTTCATGTACTTTGTCATTTGTAGTCTGCGGAGTTAAATTACTACGAATTTTATTCAATAACTCAGTCCCTGTATTAACCTGTTGTCTATCAGCATAATCACTACTATCAGTAATACGTAATGTTTCTACATTAAAATCTAGCTCAATCTTTTGTCCTACACCACTGCTACTACGTGTTTTCATTAACTGAAGTTGATATAGTCCACGTTCACGCATACTACGACTTGTAAAAATACCAAACACGTTATCTGCTGTGTTAATTTTACTAATGCCACCACTGATATGACTATGATCAAACTCAATTTCATCCACTGCTGTACGATTCAATTGACTTGCTGTGACAAATAATACATTCATTTCTTTTGACAAATTACGTAATTCTTCACTAACATACTTGTCTTTAATAAACAAATCACTTGGACTAACTTTGGCACTGACTGGCATCAATAGATCCAAATAGTCTAAACAAATAAAATCAAGCTTCATACCAGTCTGTATTTGTAATTCTTTACAATAAGCACGAATATCATTGACATTACTTTGTGCTGGCATGTATTTGATACGGAAATTGCTACCAACTTTCTTATGAAACATTTTAAGTTTCATTTCAACTGTATCAATATCTTTAAAGATTTCACGTGTGCTGGTATCAGTCATCATACCATCAATACGCATAGCACAAAGTTCTTCACTAAGTTCTAGTGTAATATAGATACCACTTAATCCAGCTTGTAGCCAATTTACTGCTAAGTTTTGTAAAAAGAGACTTTTCCCCGCCCCCGACGCACCCGCGAAGATTTGTAATTCGCCCCTGTTGAATCCTCCATAAAGCTTTTGATCCATTCCGGGCCATCCTGTACTGTTTTGTCCATTATTGCTTTTAAGTTGCATAAGACGAGCCCTAGGGTCAGCAAAATAATCTGTACCCATGTTCTTTTGTAACCCAATCTCAATAGCATCTTTTAACGTTTTAAGTATTAAGTTATAATCGCCTTTGTCATGTAATGTGACTGCTTTAAATAATGCTCTTTCAATTTCTTGACGTTTTGTAAATGATTCAAACTCATCTAAAAAGTAATCAGTTTGATTTTCTTTAAACCCATCAACAACATCAACCTCAAGTCCTGTCTCTGCTTTAATCTGTAATGTATCAGGAAGTAAGTTATACTTACTGGAATGATCAATTAAAAACTTGATGGTAGGACGCAAACTCTTATCAAAATTCTCAACATTAATAATATTTGAAACACGTGTAAACAACTCTGCGTTTGTAATCATCATACGCAAAAACATTAACTGCTTATCAACACTAAATTCTCTACTTAAACCTTTTTCTGACATGTAATCTCCTTAATTCAATATGTACTTTACTGGTTGTAGCATGTTGGATAATACTTAACAATGTAGGCAACTTACCATACCTTACAACGGCATCATTTATATCTTTTACATCATTATCCCATTTAGGTATGCTTACATCATAACCTAATTCTATTGCCCTATCGCAAGTCTTTAGGCCTGTAATATCCATGTCAGGAACAAAAATTATTCTTTTGTTTGTCTGACTTAGTATTTGTGCCTGTTCGTTGCTTATATTATTGTGAGTTAATGCGCAGGCATCAATACTTAGTGCATCAAATATCCCTTCACATAATATAACAAACTGTTGCTTTGGTTTAATAAAGTCATAACCAAACACATAACCAGGTTGTTGCTCATTAATATATCTTGGCGCTCTATCATCTAAAAATCTACTAGTACATCCTACAACTTTATTTTCATACGTAAACGGCACAATGATACGCTTACTATTTCTACCTATATCGTCAGGAGTTACTAAGAAAGGATAACTGTCATATCTGATTCCACGTTTAGTTAAATAATCAATATAAATTTTATGACGGACATTATTAATGTCAATCAATTCACCATCAGGTAATTGCTTTTCTGTAAACTTTATTTTCTTTTTTTCTTTGACTTTTTTACTATAAGCAAATAAATCCTTTTGTTGTAAGCTTTCTACATTGTAACGATTTATCTGCGCTTCATCAACTCCACACCAACTTAATAATGTTCTTGTATTTTTTGTTAAGCTTTTACCTAAAAAGAAACCAGCCTTGAACCCGCAATTAAAACAATGAAATGACCAACCATTGTCAACCATTTTGATACCGCCACGCTTTCTAGTATCAGCACGATGCCCACGATGTAGGCAACATACAGCATTAAAGCTATACCAACCACTACTGGTCAATGATTTCTTACCAGGAATAATAGTGAGGATATCAATCATACTAATAGTATAGCATAATCGTTAAACAGATTCAAGAATGTTGGATTATCTAGCTAATATATTTGTCACCGCACCAGTGTTGCTTGTAAACACGGCACGTACATATGGGTGATAACCATTCAATGTATATCCATGTGTTTCAGTATTATTGGCATATTCTTCACTGGTAATGATAGGATACCATTCTGTACCTTGCTGATTACATGTACCCTCAAAAGCAACATACCCATTATACTCAGTTAATGACAATTGTATTGAAAGTATAGGATTATCATTTGTGTTAATAATGCTACTATAATACGTAGTGCTATTGGGTAATACGTTATCAATACTATTATTAATATCTAAATTAGGGAAGGGTTGACCAGTTGGTATGGTCACATTTTCACTTGGAACAAAGCTTGGCAATACGCTATTAACAATGTTCATATCACCACGAGCACCTGCGTTTTGGTCAACAAATACAGGATAATCAAATTCACCAACTGGAATTTCAAGTGAGTAATAACCCTTTTGTGGATCAATATCTTCAATCTCTGCTGCGTTTAATATTAGCGCAGCAATACCAGTTGCTGGTAATTGTAGTGTCAATGCTTTTTTAACAAGTACACTTGTTCCTTGATTGTTCATTACTCTACAAATAATTGTTTTTCCTGTAATATCTACAGGTTTTTGTTCCTGATTCAAAAATTGAAATTGAATCTGGTTATCAACACCTTTATTTAAAGTTAATGGTTTGGCATATACTGGCATATATTTTCTCGGACTTAAACCTGATAGTAAGACAACAATCTGTCTTTGAGTATAAATGAAAACTGAGGTTGAATACACATTAACGACTCCCTACTACTATTTATATAGAAATAATATAAAAGGTAAATTGTGATTAAATATTAATTGGATAACACAAATTGATGATTACAAACGATTTTTTCAAAAAACTAAGTGATACGCACCCTTTTATGAGTGTTTGTTCATATGCTAACCAAGAATACGTAGGAATTATACAGAATCGTGATGATGTAGTCACAACATTATACGACTACGGCGCCATTGTTGATAAAGAAATTAAATCAAAATTTCTAGAACTCGGTGACGTTTGGTGGTGGGAAAGTAATAGACTGATACCAATCAATCTTTTTCTTAAAGATGATTGGAACATTTTTAAGATATACTTACGCACATTCAATACAAAAAGCTTATCAATCATACATGGTCCAGCAACTAGTATGAATGACTTAAATAAACGTAGAATAAAAAGACGTAGTATTACACTAGTCAAGCGTATGACCTAACTCATTTAATAAGTTCATATGTACAACGACTAAATTAGCATAAGCAATCGCATGGCTTTTCTTAAAACTATAACCTGAGCTATCTTTATCCCATATTGTTTCGTTAACTTCTTTATAAGTTTTACCTATCAAATATCGTTTGCTAGGACGAATAACCGCTAGAAACATGGCTAATCTTGGAATACTATTGATAGGTTCAATCATTTTTTTCATTGTATCATAATGATTAGCAATATGTATTAATTTTTCAAAGAATTCTCTATCATACAATTGATTCCAATTTGGTTCACGCATTAATTCTACCAAATGTTGTTCATCACGCACATTGTTATAAACATGTACATTAAGTATGTCTAATTTAGTATATCCACGTTCTTCGGCCAAATCATAATCAATACTACACATATCATTGATTGGATCATATGGAACATTGGTCACATAAATCCCAGTTGGATGTTTTTTTAACACATTGTTTTTACGAATGCTGGCTGGTATATGTTCAATAAGTTCTAATACCTTATCACGATTTCCAACATCAATATCAATATCACTGCGGTTCATAATCCAACCTCACGAAATCTTTTATATGCTTTTTGTACGACTATTGCCTGTCGTTCAGCATCTTCTACTGCTTTGTGACTTGTGACATGTCCACCGTCTTTGAGTTTAACTCCCGCAATTTCGTATAAAGTTCTAGTATCTCTAACAGTATAAAAAGGCCAAGGAATAGGGTTAGGCTTATCAGTGAATACCTGTCTAAAGGCTGTTTCAGCAACGACAACATCAAATGAACTACCATTACTCCATATAGCACGACGGTTCCAACAAAACTTGTAAAGTATTTCCAAGCATTCCTTAAATGATATGCGTCCCCTGTCTCCGAGTGCTTCTTCCAATGCTTCAGGGCTTTGTTCAGACCACCAGCGTAAAGTATCATCGTTGATTACCCTATTGTAAACTTCTGTTTGTTCTTCTATTGTTGGACGCAATTCTAATCGTTCAACAACTCCGTTGCCGTGAGGATTAAATCTCACTGCCCCAATTGTAAGTATTACACAGTATGGAGAAGTATCAAGTGTCTCCATATCAATCATTATGTGATTTGCCATTATAAAAACCTTAAGTTGAATAATATTATCTCATTATCACTACCTAAGTAAATTCTTTTGGTATAATTGTCCAAATGCCAACACCAAGATTTGTTATGATGTAATATCAAATTAGTATTGGTTGGATCTTTATAATCGTCTAACCATTCGTGTATTTCTTTGCTTGGCCCGAATGTTGTCCAACACCATTCACGTAGAGTGAAAAAATCATGTTTACGTTGCATACCGTACCCATTACTGTTTACAATATACTTAAAATCACCGAACCCTAAAAAACGTCTGTCAACCTTACTAACAGTATACAATGTTATCCCCATACTAGTTTAAACCAAGTATAATCTTTTTCATAACGAAATTTAACATGAAATTCTGAAAACTGTAAACTCCAACGGCAATGTCTTTCAACATGATTGATGTTTGTATACATCCATTCAATTATATTACCACACTGATCACCAAATTCAATAAAATCGTCCAAATGATTAGGTATAGTAACAGTATGCCATTTCGGATGATCATTGTCAAAACCTTTTCGTATATCATACCAATGCTCATGCCTCATAACCATTTTAATATAAAGAAACTACTGTCTTTGCTTTCAACAAAATGAAAGCATATAGTATAATCAAATGGATGTTCATGTGAATATGACCAATGCCAATTAATATTTTCTAGTCCAATATTTTTTGTACACCAACTTATAATTTCTTCTAATATTAATTTTTGATTATTATTAATTTTAACTTTATACATAAATTTGTTAGTCATATCAATAATTATATTTCAGTGAAAAACCATAAGCAATATCACTATGATTGTTTAAACCTAAATAATTATGTCTATACTCACTATACAACAAACTAGTAAATCGCTTATATGTATATTTATGGTAAAGTCCTAATCTATGTTCTTTAACATTACTTGATAAGTTTGTTACACTATGTTGGATAATATTAAAGTTCTCATCTAGTCCAACTGGTGCTACGATATTAGCAACTGCGCTGTTTACTGTGACAGGCTTATATAACATCATGCCCAAATTATGTCTTACAAAGTTTTGTTCTAGACCAATCGTATATGAGCTACTATAGATATTGGTAAGTTTTGTAATATTTTCGCTATTGCTTTTGGTACTTGTATAACCAACATAATAGTTACCATATATCGAAGTATTATCAAATGATTTGTTATATCCTAAACCAATATAACTTGTTAAACTTCCAAGATTATTACCAACACCTGTAAAACTACCTACACTATTACCTAACCAACTTATGTTCTCATATAATAACCCGGTGTTAAAACTAAAATCTTTGTATTGATATTTTGTTTCAACCATACCTGGGCTAAAGTTCGGCTGTAATGAATCATAATACAAGTTGTATGTGATGTTTCCAACCTTATTGCTGATTATTTGGTTAACATTATTTACTAATACATAAGGGTTACGATGTTCATAAGTCAATAATGTCTGATTAAGTTTGTAATCCATAGTTTGTTTACGTGCTATAAAGTTATCTGGCTTAACATAAAAATCACGTTCAAAACTATCAACCACCATAATACCTGTCAAATTAATAGCTACCCCATTTGCTGTAAAGATTAGAGGTTTAATGTTTTCAATAATTGGGCCAGCTAATCTACCAGTTGTTGGGATACCTAAGTTACCGACTGGGCGAGTGGCACGCTCTAAATCTAATAATCCTCGCCCATGCATTAATCTATCATAAAACGGAATATTTTTATTTGCTGTAGTAAGTAATAGTCTTACAATATTAGCGCCCTTCATTTGTGGCCATTGCTGATGAATAATAGCAACTGCTCCACTGACAACAGGAGCTGCCATGCTAGTGCCTGACATTGTGGCATAACCATTACTTGCTAAACTAGTTGGAACACTACTAACAATACGTGTACCTGGTGCCACTAAAAAATAGTTATACATGTAATAATTGTCAACACATAATTTACTATTCATTAACCCTGTTACGCTAGTTTGACAAAGATGTCCAGCATCATTACTAGTTGAGTTTATTGAATTTGAGTTTGCGTCATAGTTTCCGACTACAATAACTCTGCCACCTAATAATAATTGTTTATTACTATCAGCAAAAGTAGCCAATTGTGTTAATCCCGCACTGTATGGTAACCCATTATTACCAGACGAAATGACAAGTACCATTTCACCTTGTAATTGCTTTGCTAAGTCAGGCAAATTACTCATATAAGGAATTGAATTGGTATTCGTATAGGCAGTAATATATTGACCAGGAATACCTTGTCTTGCTTGTAGTTCATAAGCAGGGGGCATAAAACCCAAACTTAAATTAGCAACGTCCGCTCCAACTTTGTTTGCCCAACTTAGTGCTTTAATTACTTCTGGTAAACCCATATTGCCATCATCCGTAACTTTAGCAATTGCTAGTTTTGCGTCATAAGCAACACCTTGTATACCCACACCATTCTTTGCTGCGGCAGCAATACCTGCTACGTGAGTACCATGCCCAATTTTATCTAAGTAATTTTTACCTGCACTAAAGTTCTCAATGAAAAGAATTTTGTCCTTAAATTCTTTGTGGTTTACATCAATTCCGCTATCAATAATAGCAATTAAACTATTTTTACCAGTAAACCCACGGGTATATGCTGATTGTGCGTTGATCTTATCTAATACACGACTACCCAAATATTCAGGATTGTTGTTGATTTGCCCATAACTTAAACAAGGTAATAGTGCCAATGTTGCTAATAGTTTTTTCATGTGACTATACTTTAAGTTGTTAATGTAAGATTATATCAATAAATGGTATTTATTGTATAGATAATTGGTTAAAGCCATATTAGTGAAAAGTATACCGCATCCTCTTCCTTTTTAAAAATAAAATCCATAAAATCAATATCAACTTGGGTCACATAATATTTACCTGGACTACCATATCTTTCAATTACCCAATCTGTAACTTTACTGAAATAAGGATATTGATTTTTAATTGTCCAATGTAGTCTTACTGGATATTTAAAATTTACTCCCATTGAGCAATTCCTTTACTTTTGTTACAATGTCAGTGTTGCGTTTAAACTTGATTGCCCATTTTTCAGGATCAATGTAATCCATAATAATTTTTTGCTGTGTTTCATCAATATTACTTAAAAACTTTATTCCACTATCACTTTGATATAATACCCATGGACTAATCTTTCCACTTGTAATCATATAGCATATCTTGTTTTTGTTGCCATATCGTAGGTAATCACAGGGTAATATATTTTCAGCTACACATAATTCAGCCATTGTGTCAATACTACGTTTAATAGCATCAAATGGGTCTTCACTACGCAAATATTCAATAATGTATTTGGTATAGTTACTATCAGTATTCCAACTATCAATACTTATTTTGTTTTTTAGTAACCAATCAATATATCTTGGAACATTGATAGCATTAATTTCATAACAATAAGATCCAAACTTAGCAAATGCTGTATAGTAGCTTGACTTGATGTATTCTAGTTGTGTCTTATTTTTATTGGTACTGGTATGATTTTTATAAAATTGTACCCAAGCCTGAAACCCAATCTGATTACCACGTTTGTCTTTTTCTTGCCAACGATGTTTGTATTCACAGATATGTTTTGCGATGGTTGATTCACGTAGAAACTTACGATTACAAAAATCACAACTATATTCTGTCTTATTCGTTTCCACTGTCATGTTCATAACGTTTTATTTCTTCATCTGTGATTAATTGATTGAGTAACACGATATCTTCATGTTTTAACGCAGGAAATTTTTTAGCCAAATATACTTTACGCTTTTGCTCAGTAACAAACTGGTCACCTAATTCAGCTAAACTATCAGCATCAGCTTTTGGATATAATTTTTTATAATATTCCTGTATCTCTTTTGATTTTGGAACATCACGCAGTTTACTTACACTTTCTTTTATGTGTGGCAAGTATTGATGAAACTGTTTACCAATACCTGGACTAGCACTACATAACATTAACCATTGTAGTTTAGGATGCTTTTGTACGTGTTCATTGAAAATGTATTTGTTTGCGTGATATTCTGTGCTTAGTAAATAATATCCTTGTAAATCACGACTAGCTTTAATACAACTAGTAAACATTAGTGGCATATATGGATTAAACTTATTTTGTTGTTCTATTGTAAGCCTATCGTAGTAACCATAGTCTTTTTTATCAATAGCAGCAATAGCTTCAAACAAGTCAAAGTCTACCTTTTCAAATTTATCGTCTACTTTTGCCACACTAAAATACCTGACTATAATCTACAATCTCACAATTACGACTGATTTCTTTTACAAAGTAAACACATCTGGGCTTGGGCCCATCATCAATGGGTACACACAAAAATTGACCATTACGCAATCGGGGAGCATACCATGTCACATCATTCCAAATATCAATAATTTCAATTGGTAAAAAGTCTGGGTTATAGCTACTTAATGGATTAAATTGAAAGGCACTGAAGCCACGATCATTTAAACTACTCAATGGTAATGTTTCTAAATCGCCATGATCCTTTTCACCAATCAATATTTGCCAATCTACAGGCATCTTAATTGTTTTGTCCCCAATCTTTAGTACTAATGCTGGGCTGTTGAATGACTCTAAAAAGATTAATGGGATATAATAATAGTCTACATTGTTTGGATTGCTATTATCTAATATCGCAAATCTTAAATCATCAATTTCTTCTGGAAGTATTTCCAAATTATATGTTTCGTTCTCAAGTAATAAAATTTTCATGTTGTAAGTATATCACACTTTATTAAAAAAATCAATAGACTAACTTTTCCATAGTATGAGGATATGCTGCCTCATTATAGAAAGCTTTACGTTGTGTTAAATGACGTTTGGCAAAACGACAATTACTTGTTATGTCCCAAATTTGGACAAAATCTTTATCTTCTGCCTTACGAATTCCTCGCCCAATACTTTGAATGACACGTACAAAACTCTTACCAGGCTCAATCAATACAAGATTAAAAATACGAGGAATATTAATCCCAACACTAGCAACCCCATAAGTTGCAACAATAACCTTATTAGTGCTAGTAGCCACTTCATCATATTCTTCCTTACGCTCAATAAGTTTGGTTTCACCTGAAATGAATACACTATCATCAATAAGTTCAACCAATCGTTTACCAGGTAACACACGGTCAACCAATACCAATGTATTTCCACTTATACTAATCTCAGTGATTAGTTTGCTAATTGCTTTTATTCTATCTTCATTCTCTAACAAGTATTTCAATTCACTTTGGTAATTCTTAAACTCTGCCTCGTCCTTTAATTGTACAATATTAACATGGCACTTGGCTAATACACCTTTATCTTGTAATTCAGCAGCGGCAAGTTTATTGATGACTGGACCCAAGCTAACAATAATACTTAATCTATCATGATCTGCTTTTGGCACTGTGCCAGTCAGACCCCAACGAATAGGAACATTTGCCATTACATTCGTTAATATTTGTTTTAATGCATCTGCTTTTGCCATATGGCAATTTGATACTACGGCACCTTCAACAATGTAATTATGATCTTGTTTTATGTGGAGATTATATACTTCATTTGGTTTTTCTATTTCAGTTTTTTTTATTAATTTCATACAATTTCCTAATTTTACATGCTGTTTTTTCATCAAATCTTGTATAATCTATATCTACAACTTGATTTTGTAACCAATTTTTATCTATTTGAGGATATAATTTCATGGTTTTCTGTAAGTTCATCAGCCCTAATCCATCCTATTGTAGTCAAAAATTTATGATTGCCTGTAACTTTTATTTTTATTCCAGAATCAAATTCTAATTCATACATTTTTTCATTAGATGATTTAGATAAGTTAACATGTTGTTTAACTATTGTGTCCTGTTTAAATTGTTTTTTAACTTCTGAATAGTTAATTATGGTATCTCCTTCTTTTAAGTCCTTAATTGGAATATAACCATAAGGTGTCAACACTTTACTGTCTTTATGAAAACATTCATCAACAATCACACAAATAACATCCTCTAAAAACTCACCTATACTAATTTCAGCTATACCGTTCTTACTGTTTTTAAGTAGGTTGTTAAGACTTTGCCATGTACATATCGTGTGTTGTTTTCCAAACTCTTTGCGATCACCAAAGTATACACCTGTATCAAGTCCCATGTTGATATAGTCAGACTCGGTCTGTGTGACTAGGCTTTTGTTTGGCACGATTACAATACTACGACCATAATTTTCTACACTCTTACTCAATGCTGCTGTCATAATTGTTTTACCAGCACCAGTTGCGACTTCTTGTAATGATTGCGGGTTGCTCAAAAAGTTATTGATAATCTCCACTTGATAGTCACGCAACATAATAGGTTGTCCTTCTGCTACATGACCTGTGGGCCATAGTTTATCGCTAAAAGTGGATTCGGACACTTGAGCAAAATTGAAAGTGTAGCTTGTAGTTCGTTCATCAACCAATTCAATGTCATAATTCATTGAATCAATAACTGTAAGAATATCAGCCAATAAATTGATGTATGTTGCTCCAGCCATACTAAAGAAACTTGTTTTACCGTTCCAACGACCAAGCTTTACACTAGGTAAAAATCTTGCTCCAGGCACTTCATACTCAAACTTCTTTACAAGTTTTTTTCTTGCGTCAAGTTCCAAATCGGCAATCTTAACGTTTACCTCATCTTTAATAATTATTTTACATGTTTTCATAAATTGATTTGTTTGGAACTTGATAACTGAATGACTTTATCTGCTACATAATGTGGCTGCGATAATAACCCCAAGCCCATTAGTATTAATGCTGTACGACAATTTGGATCGTATTTAATTTCATTGACACTGTATTTATATAGGTGTATCGTGAAGTTCTGTGATAACTTTTCAATTGCTACAGTGTAGATTGGGTTACGCCCAAGTCTATGATTAAAAATCAAACTATCAAATTTCAACTCTTTCAAATATACAATAAGCTTATATATATTTTCAGTATCAAAGGTTTCAACAAACGACCCAGCAAATGATAAAAACTCATCATTATCAGTTACACTATCATCTATGTGTACACCATAAGTAGATAAACTCAGTAGTGTGTTTGGACTATTGTTGAATGGTATATCAATCGTTGCTTGATACAATGAATTGTTACATGCGACTACATAGTAATTGTTTTGTATTTTAACATAAGTTGGGTTTTGATATTTCGCCTCATATGATTTTAATTCATCAAAAACATTTGATAATATATCGCAAGTATTGAGCACAAAGTATTTGGGTACTAGTTCTTTTATCAATCGTAAATTATAGGAATTGTATTCCCCTATGTATAATTTGTCCGAGCTTATCCATTTTAATTTAGTGTCATTATTATATCTATATGCTTGATTCTCAGTATCATGGAACTCATCAATAAATTTTTTACTAAATGGTAATCTTAATTTAAGTTTGTTGTTTTCAATCTTAACGAATGCTTCGGTATGTTCTTTGGTGCTAGCAATAATTGGCACAGTCCAATTTAAGTTTAGTACATCAACATTATTGATGCCAGCATACTTTAATTGTTTCTTGTATTTGTTGACCACTTTTTCAAATAGTGTGTTTTGGTTAGTAGTGACATATCTGTTTTTACTAGTAAGCATTGACAGATTGTTTAAGAATCTATAATCATATTTGTTAAACTTTAATTTGCTGGTAATAATATATTGTAAAAATTCATCACGGTTCGTATACATCATAATATTATATGACATTATTAAAATAAAAGCAAATAATAAGGCAAAAAAAGGGAGCATTTGCTCCCTAAAGTACTACAATACAACAATCAATTACGCTTCATTACAGTAGACTCGGCGAGCAAGCGCCAGTTACTGGGTGACACTTTGACCAAATCAGCAATCTTAAGTGCCATGCGTAATGACAACTCACGCAGTTTGTGTTTATTAGCCTGCATGAAATCCAATATCAATTCATCTTGTTGATTGTCTTCAAAGTTGTAATCTTTGAACAATCCACCATCGGTGTCACGATGAACTTGTTTGATACGTAAAATTTTATCACGCTCAGTATCAATTGTAAGGTCAAGAAAGTGACAACGACTTTGAAGTGCTTCCAAATGATCCTGCAACTTCTTAGACTTGAGATTTTCAAACTTCAAGTTAGTAATGAAAATTGCTGAACCCTTAAACTCAAACTGATCAGGCACACTCTCACGGCGTAGCATAGAACTATCACTGTTCCAGCAAATGCGTCTACGCTTGCCACTATCAAGTGCGGCTTTAAGAATGTTCAGTGCGAGATCATCCTGAAAAACTGAATCGCAATCATCGAAGACCAATACATTTTTAGGATCGCTGTATTTGAAAAGTGTACAGTACAGACCAATTGGGGTCATAGCACCTTTTACAATTTCAAAACGAACCTTACGACCAGCAATCTTGTCAAACATTGATGCCTTTTCAAGTTGCGTTTCCACACCAAACGACTTACCTACACCTGGGGGACCTGATACAATCATAGCACGGATATCACCTGAGATACATGCTTTGCTCATGTCATCAAGTATACCAAACCTTGTAGCAATGCGGTTCATTGCTTCTTCTTCGGACTCTGTAAGAACTGGTTTAGTAAATTTTACAGTGTTTTCCAAAACTGTTTCTCCATTAGTAAATTCAAAATCTTCAATATTATCTACTTTTACTTTAACATTGTCAATGTCTATGGCAAACTGACCTTCGTTTTTCACAGTTACATAGTTGCCTTTTGCACCTTTAGTAAAGCCCTTTACTAAAGTAAAGTTAATATTGCGAACTTGTTGATTACGATAAGTGCCGTTTTTGATAAGAATCGTAGACATTTCTAAGTCCTGTTTAACAGTTTCAATACTACGTATTATACACCCTTGACCATTTATTGTCAACTACTTTCTACCTTTTTTATGTGATTTGTCTAGTAAATAACTGTAAATTCAACTTAACCCATAGTATAGCATAGCTAGGAATTATTGTCAAATTCGTAAAGTACAGGTTTTACTTAAAGTTTGGGCCATAAAACCATGTTGATAAGCTTATACGCATACCTTCAGTCACTGGTTCAACTTTGTGTAAGAAAAAAGATGGGAAGACAATAGCGTTTCCTGTAATATTTAGTTCACTTACTACCATTGGGTCTTTACCAATCTTTAATTTGAATTCACCACCTTTATATGGTTTAGGTGATATGTTGATGATCCCTGTTAATTTAATATCATGATAAGTGCCCAACTCGGCAGTATCAATATGATAAGGATAATCTGATAAATTTTCACTATTGTAATAGTTAATGTTTGTCAGTCTTGGTAATTCTTTATAAAGCTTATAACCAAATATTTCTTGGTTTACTATTGATACCTTATTAAAAAATCTACTTGCTATAGGGGGCAATGTAATTGATTCAAGTACTGTTACTTTAGATAGATTTTTTCCAGCTGCCCCTTTATCCTCAAAATCAGTTGGGTTTGATTTAGAAATGGTATCGATATCTTGTAAGAATTTATTTGTTTCTTCTTCGTTGAAACATTCGAACCAATAATAGACAAACTTCATTTATAGCACGATTGTTCTAGTTGATTTCTTGCTTCTGTACTAATTTCAATTTTTACAGCAGGACTTACTCTTACCGCTGGAGAATTGTGTTCATTATGTCCGCCTATCCTATTAACCATGTCACGGTAATAACGTGAGGTAAAACTAATACGCCAAGTATCTAGCATTCTATCTACGATTGCTGCCTGCGTGATTGATGATATTGGTTGTATTCTTTCCATTTTTAGTCCATTAATTTTGCTACTAATATAAGTTTTTCTAAATGATCCAAACTTTGATTAAGCTTTTTACTAGGTTCTTCTAATTGATAACGCTTAGTATGATGCCTACAAGTTGTTTCCAATTTGCTTAACTCTGTACACATACTTTCAATGTTTTTTAACATTTTGTGTAGATCGGGGTTGTATCTTATGGTTTTAAGGTCATTGCGAAGTTTCTCGCAATGACGCCTAGCCGATAACGCAGTTGTTATTTCCATACCCGTATTATACAATATTACGGATATTTATTTCAAGTTACATGGCAATCTTATTAATTGCTCCAACAACACTAGCAATTTTACCAACTGCTTGTAGTTGTTGTATAGTCATACCCTCTTTCTTTAATAAATCATAATGTGACTTCACACAGAAATGACACTTACCAACTATACTTGCTGCTAATGCGTACATTTCAAACTTAACTTTGCTTACTCCACCGTGTGTAGCATAAACATTCATGCGTAATCCAGGTGGCAAACCTTTCAATGAACTGTCATCTGTCATTTCAACAAACGGGTAATAAATGTTATTCATTCCCATAAGTGCTGCTGCTGCTTTTGCTGCTGTAGCCTCTGTTGTGCCTTTTAATGGCCCATTTAATTCAATGTCTAGTGCGAGGTCACCATTACTTGCTGCTATACTTGCTGCCAACGCACAAGCATGTGCGTCTACTTCATCTAATCCACTGCGATTAATAACAGCATCTAAATTAAGTTTTAAGTCTTTTGCGTGTTCAGGAATCGCATCCTTTAATGTGTTTACCCAACTCATTTCTTTTTCTCTCTTAAAATTTCCACTATTAATATTGATATTGTGGCTGTTATAAACAAACTTAAAAAAATTAACAGCCAAACTTTCATTAAAGAGTATCACCACCAATTGGACGACTACATGGGCATAGTTCACCAGTTTGTAATGCGTCTAATATACGTAATGTTTCATCTGGGTTACGACCAACATCCAAATTGTTTACAGTGACATGTTGAATCACATTGTTTGGGTCAATGATAAATGTTGCTCTTAGTGCTGCTCCAGCTGGCTTATAAAAAATACCAAGCTGTTGTGCTAGACCTTCTGGTAGTCTGCGTTCCCATTTATCTGTTGTCAAGTTATAATCTTCATCTGCCTCACGTGCTGTATCAGCAAACATCCAACTATTGGTTTTCTTTAAATCCTCATGTGCGTTACGCCATGCTAATTTACAAAACTCATTGTCAGTGCTACCAATAAGCAATATAGCATCACGGTCAGCAAAATCTTTATTAAGTTTATCGTATGCTACAATTTCTGTAGGACATACGAATGTAAAATCTTTTGGGTAGTAAACAATTACTTTCCACTTACCTTCAAATGATTTTTCTGTAATTGTTATAAAAGCATTGTCTGGTGTTAATGCTCCGGGTCTAACGCCTGTCATTGCGAAAGGCTTAAGTACATCACCTACTGTTTTCATATTATCTCCTTGTGTGTGTAAATTGTACAATATTTATCTTAGACAAACAACTAAATTGGTTGCCACTTACCTAATGGACATTTTGCTTTTGCCAATTTAGATTTGGCAGGCATAAAACATCCACATTTTTTACATATGTTAATAGTTGTGTTATATTCTTCACAACTATTACATATGTTAATTCTTTCATCACTAATTTCAATTGGTGCAAAACGAAGTGCTACTTCATTTTTAACTTTATCTATAAAATTGGACATAAATTATTTAATCTTTTTGATTTTTATGGAACTTAAGTTTTTTTAATCCATCCCGTAAAAAACTTATTTTTGGTGGCCCGGGTCGTATGTTATACCATTTATTTTTAGTAACAACCTCAACACTTAGTTTAAATGGTTTGTCAATGAGAGGAAGATAATGGATTATGGGAGTTCCTTGTTCAATATGAAATTGTCTTGGAAAACCTTCTATAAACAAAAAAAGATTACCTGCTATAGTTTTATTAATACTAGGATTGATCACAGTAGGCACCGAATATTGAGGTCTATGATTTAGAAAAAAAGTTGGTTCAGCATACAGCAAATTGATTTCTTGACTGCTTGTAAATACCCATGGGGATATGAGTTTACAAAACCACGTATTATTGCTAAAATTAGGTAAGTGACTATTAGGATGAACTTCCAAGCTACTTTGGTTATCACTAAATTGATATCGTAAATTATCTTCAGTAATATCTAGTGCTAAATCACACCACATTGGTAAAATAAATCCATGTTGAAATGTTTTTATAATACCAACACATGCTTTACCTGTTGGTTCATCAGTGTATCCATCTTTATTCCAACTAAACTTAGTATGTGGCATTTGTTTATACCATTGAGGGACAAATTCTGAAGCCCTACGAATTGGATTATACTGTGCTACATAATGATATTCTTCATGTACAAAAGCAGTAATTTCAACCGGTTTTTGTTTAAATAAAAATAACAAGTCTGTCCTTTATATAAGAAATTTTATTTATATCTATAAATCATCAATCTAATTTACCATTACAATGTGGGCAACGTTTGCTATCTTTTTTATGCTGTTTTAAGACATTTTCCCATTCTTTAATTTCTTTAATGATACCCTTTAATGTGCGACGGCAACGAATTGGTTTATCTTTATCCAATTCATCTTTTAATCTTTTTCTTAGTTGACTTACACGCTGTTCAAACACACCTAAAAATCCACTTGCTGAATCACCCATTTATACCTCTAATAAATTGTTT
>Ga0172367_10002607_pt1 | contig 24525 bp, 24 predicted proteins | sample Lak10m_FD_114542 | JGI IMG/M metagenome (GOLD analysis project Ga0172367, IMG submission 114542) | Freshwater microbial communities from Kabuno Bay, South-Kivu, Congo - kab_022012_10m | ecosystem: Environmental > Aquatic > Freshwater > Lake | place: Democratic Republic of the Congo: South-Kivu... | reverse complement strand
TCATCAATAGTGATGCATATGTCCATCCATAAACCCAATTCGTGATTTCAATTGGATTTTTTCCGGCCCATGCCGAACCGGCCATCATGGTTGATGCAAGCGTTAGGATGAACAATAATGCATGAATGAACAATGATGTCTTTTTTTGACCTCTTGTATCATTCAATATAGATCTACCATGCTCTTCGGATGATGTATTCATATCAATGGGTTTCTGCTTTTCGGGCACGAATCATTAAATCTGTGATTGCTAAAGCAGGGTCTTTTTGGTGAAAAAGAATGAGATACATTTGCTCGACAATCGGCATGTCAACATGATGTTTTTGACTAAGTTCCCAGGCCGATTCTGCTGTGGTCACACCCTCGGCAATCATGGACATCTCTTCGAGTATCGTCGAGAGATTCTTTCCCTTTGCGATTTCCTCTCCAACATGTCTATTCCTACTATGTCTGCTGGAACAGGTGACATATAAATCACCCAATCCGGATAATCCCGCGAATGTTCTTGGATTAGCACCTAAAGCCATTCCCAAGCGAGCAATTTCTTCAAGTCCACGAGTGATCAAAGCGGCCTTTGTATTGTCTCCAATTGCCAAGCCATCTATGATGCCGGCAGCAATTGCAATGACATTCTTCAAAGATCCACCAATTTCAGCTCCGATTGTATCGCCTGAAGTATAGACTCTGAAATAGTGATTATTTAATAGTGATTGTACATGCTGCGCCAATTCTGTATTCGCTGAAGCGACCATGACGGTTGTTGGAACCTTTCGAATGGTTTCTTCTGCATGACTTGGACCCGAAAGCACGGAATAATGCATAGTATCGCATTGTTGCATGTCATACAGAATACCTGAAACAGTCAATAATGTACCTCGTTCAATTCCTTTGGAGCCATTGATGATATATCTACCCTTGAGATCAAATCCATGATCACGTATGACTTGTCGGATAAATTGAGTGGGTACGGAAATGATGATGGTGGAACAATCATTGATGATTGATGCATCAGTCGTGGCAATAATCCCATGTGGTAATCGGACATTTGGCAGAAATCGCTCATTTGTATGATGCTCATTGATTTCATTCGCCGATGTCTCAGAACGTGTCCAAATAACCGGAGCATGTCCATTCTCAGCCAAAATTCCTGCCATGGCAGTTCCCCAGCCACCTGCTCCTATGATTCCAATTGAATGCTTCATATTCATCACCATTATTTCTTGCCGAATTTCAGCAATTGGAATTTGCTGAATCTATTCTCATTTCCATGCAATATCCTACCGATATTAGAGCGATGAGCATAAATAACAATGAGTGAAATGAGAATGGTGAAATAGATTATGATATGATAACCAGGTATTTCTACACTGAAGATATTATGTCTGAGAAACATCGTAAGCGGAATGGTAATTGCCGCAATCATGGAGCCGAGTGAAATATATCCGGATAGCATGACAACGAGTATAAATAGTCCAAATGCAATTGCAACTTCGGTTGGGGCAATTGCAAGTAAAAAACCTCCACCTGTATTAATTCCTTTACCACCCTTGAAACCAACAAAGACTGACCAGATATGTCCAATTACTGCAAAAACTCCGGCAATCATCTTCATGACAGTTATGTCTTGAAATGGCGTTTGATTGGAGAAAGCCATTTCTCCATTGAATAAAAAGTTTACGAGAGAAACAGCCAATACACCCTTCAATACATCCAATATTTGAACCAATAATCCCCATTTCCACCCGAGCACTCGCATGGCATTGGTACTTCCCATATTACCGCTGCCTTTTGTTCTGATGTCTAATCCAAAAAACATCTTGCTGATGATCACGGCACTAGGGAATGATCCCAATAGATAGCTACCGAAAATGATGAGAAAAAGTCGAATGATCGGGTCCATTTATAATATGATATGTTGTTCGGAAATATGACTTGGAACTGCAAATATAGACAAAAACGATAGCATATACGTTAATAGGCGCATTGGAAAAACAGCATGTGCCAATGCATGGCAATACATCAACACATTGTACAGGAGTGATGCACCATGAGTGCCGAATTGATGGGTCAATCCACCCGAAAACGATTGCAAGAGATCGAAAGAGAATTGGCTGATCTCAAAGAGAAAAAAAGTGCTTTACATCAACGATGGAAGGCTGAAAAAGAGAGTATTTCACGCATTCGCGAATTGAAAGCGGAGATAGAACAATTACGAAATAAGGCGATAGATCTAGAGAGAAAAGGTGAATTGGCAAAAGTGGCGGAAATCCGATATGGAACAATTCTTCAATTAGAACAACAAGTTGAGTCAGAGAATACACATTTGGAAGCTTTGCAAGCTACCGGTAAAATGCTCAAAGAAGAAGTGGATGCTTCAGATATCGCTGAAATTGTCGGTAAGTGGACAGGTATTCCTGTGCAAAGAATGCTTGAAACGGAGAGAACAAAACTTCTTACTATGGAAGATCGCATTCAGCAAAGAGTTATTAGCCAGACTGATGCGATAAAAGCCATCAGTAATGCCATTCGTCGCTCAAGAGCAGGTCTTCAAGATGCCAATCGACCAATTGGTTCATTTATCTTTCTCGGAACCACCGGAGTTGGAAAAACAGAAATGGCAAGAGCGCTTGCTGAATTTCTCTTTGATGATGAATCAGCAATGATTAGAATTGACATGAGTGAATATATGGAAAAACATGCCGTGTCACGTCTGATTGGTGCACCTCCCGGCTATGTAGGTTATGATGAGGGCGGACAATTGACAGAAGCGGTGAGACAAAGACCATATTCGGTTGTACTTCTTGATGAAATTGAAAAAGCACATCCGGAAGTCTTTAATATTTTATTGCAAGTGTTGGATGACGGACGCCTGACAGATAGTAAAGGTCGTGAAGTGAATTTCAAGAATACCATCATCATCATGACTTCCAATCTTGGAACAGATATTCTTCAGGAATCACTTGCAGACATCACGGAAGATAATCGCGAATCAATGTTGATGGAGGCAAGAACCGGAATCATCAATCTTCTAAAGCAAAGAATGCGTCCTGAATTTTTGAATCGAATAGATGAAATAATTCTTTTCAAGCCACTCATAAAATCCGAAGTTCGACAGATTGCAGTATTGCAAATGAAGAAATTACAAGAGCGACTATTGATGGATGAAATCATATTGTCGATAACAGATGATGCGTATGACACCATTGTTCGTTTAGGCTATGATGTTCAATATGGTGCAAGACCCCTTAAGCGAGCAATTCAAAAATATGTTACTGATCAATTGTCTATGCATATTCTGGCCGGAGATTTTATATCAGGTGATGAGATATTGCTCGATGCAGGTGAAAGTACACCTTTGATCTTCAAGAAAATATGATCATTCATTCCAGATGAATTCAAAAAGCAGTGAAGAAACTGAGATCATGATACCTGCATATGAAAGCAATACAATAATTGTGGAACCGGCTTCAGAAATCTGAGCTCCATGTATTGCCATGGATAATGCTTCTATACCTAATAATGCGGGGGGAAGTAAGACGGGAAAGGATAGCACCGGAAACAGTGCCCCTTTCCCATTTGCTTTTGATATGATGGCTGCAATCGCGGTAATTGCTGATGCCATGCAGATGCTCAGTAAGGAAACCATGATCCAGTACAAAAGCATATTGCCTATTTCAAGGGATGGCAAAAAGAAGAGGAAAAGACCAGCGCCAAGAATGGACAATGACATGGATAAAGTCATCGTAAACAGCAATTTCCCGAAAAACACCTCAATGGGACGAGAACTAAGTTTGAGTAAAAGAGAAGTTCCGCGCTCTTCTTCCATTACGAATGTTCTTGATAATCCTGTCATGCTTCCAAAAAACAAGACAATCCATAATAATGCTGAAGCAATATACTTTTCAATTCTTTCGCCTGCCGTGGTGAATGCAATTGTAGAAATAGTGATGACCATGAATAAAAACAATGCGGACAATGCAATTCTTGATCTGAATTCCATTGCGATTTCTTTTCGAAAGACCGCTATGCTTTTATACAATGTATTCATACTTATTCTTCGTGACTACTGCAATGATCGCATCCATGATCATGAGAAAATGATGCATCCTCAAATTGCAAGGTGATATGCTTAGTATGAAATCGTTCCAATAATGCACTATTCGCTTTTTCGAGCAATGGTGCATGTATATGATTCGGAGCGATGATATGTGCGCTGATTGAGATATCTCCGGGATGTATCTCCCAAATATGAATATCGTGAACATCAGTGATGCCATCAATTCCCAATAATGTGGATTGAATATCGGCCGAGGAAATTCCATTTGGAGCACTATCCATAAGAATGATACCTGCAGTCTTGATCAATCGATAAGCGCTACGCAATATAAACACGGAAATGAGAACTGAAAGAATTGCATCAATCATTTCCCATCCGGTGAAATGAATGATAAAGCCTCCAATGATCACGGCTATTGAAGACAATAAGTCGGTGATGACATGTAAATATGCACTTCTCGTACTTAAATGATGCGCATCATGCAACATATAGGCACTAATCACATTGGCAATCAAACCAATGATGGAAGTGATGAGCATTAGTTCAGCATGAATATCAGCAGTATGGAAAAATACTCGCATGAAAGATTCATAGATCAAGAATGCACACATACCAAGGAGAATGACTCCATTGATCATAGCTGCCAGTACTTCAATCCTCTTGAAGCCAAATGTGAATTTTTGCAATTTCTCTTTATTGCCTTTCCCTGAGGAATACATCCGTAATGCAATGAATGCGATGATCAAAGCACCTGCATCTGATAACATATGTCCTGCATCAGATAATAAGGCAAGACTTCCCGATATATAACTACCAATGACTTGAGCAATAAAAATTGCCAAAGTCATTGCAATGGCAATTTTTAAAGCACGAGTATCTTTGATGGTATGTTGATGACCATGTGAATGATCATGATGATGAGCATGCATAGTGTACTTTAGGCCAAGAATTTTCGGAAAATCCGGTACAAAAAAGCCCTCATCCAATGGTGAGGGCTCGAATGAATGTATGCTGATTTATGCGAATTGCTGATAATTATTTTCAAACAATTCAACCAAATGTTTTGCTTTGGCATCATAAGCTGTAGCATCAGACCATGTATTCTTTGGATTGAGAATTTCTGTCGGCACATCCGGACATTCAGTCGGAATATGCAATCCAAAATACTCTTCAGTCACAAAATTGACACTGTTCAAAGAGCCATTCAATGCTGCTCGTAAGAGTGCACGTGTATAGGAAATCTTCATGCGTTGTCCAACACCATATTCTCCACCACTCCAGCCGGTATTTACAAGCCAAACTTGTGCGCCATGAGTATTGATCTTATCACGAAGCAATTCTGCATATACCTTTGGATGATGTACCATGAATGGTGCGCCAAAACATGTACTGAATGTTGCAGTTGGTTCTTTTACTCCACGCTCAGTACCGGCCACTTTAGCGGTATATCCTGAGAGGAAATGATACATTGCTTGCTCTGGTGTCAACTTTGAAATCGGGGGCATTACGCCAAATGCATCACAAGTGAGGAAGAAGATATTTTTGGGATGCCCGCCCTTATTATCAGCAACGATATTTTCAATAAATGCTCTTGGATATGATGCTCGAGTATTTTCTGTGATTGAATCATCAAAAAGATCAACTGTTCTTGTTTCGGCATCCATTGGAACATTTTCGAGAATCGTACCGAATGTTTTTGTCATATCATAGATGATCGGCTCTGCTTCTTTTGATAGATTGATGACTTTAGCATAGCATCCACCTTCATAATTGAACGTGCCTGCATCGGACCAACCATGCTCATCATCTCCAATCAATGCGCGCTCAGGATCAGTGGATAATGTTGTTTTTCCTGTACCCGATAGGCCAAAAAACAAAGCTGTATCGCCTTCATTTCCAATATTTGCTGAGCAATGCATGCTCATGACACCTTGCAATGGCATGAGATAATTCAAGGCGGTAAAGATGGATTTCTTGATTTCACCGGCATAATGAGTGCCACCGATTAACACCAATTTTTGAGCAAAGTCAAGCAAAATGAACGTTTCTGATCGTGTACCATCAATTGCAGGGTCTGCTTTGAAGTCAGGACAATGCATGATGGTAAATCCTGGTTCAAATGAATCCAATTGAGCTGCTTCTGCTTGAATAAACATGTTTTGCGCAAAGAGATTATGCCATGCATATTGATTGATCACGCGAACAGGCAATGCATATTTGTCATCTGCACCAGCAAAGCAGTCCAATACATAAACATCTGAACCTTGCAAATAGGCTGTCATACGGGCTTTCAAAGCATTGAATTTCTCTTGAGGAAATGGTTTGTTTACTTTTCCCCACCATACTTTGTCACTACTGCTAGGCTCTTCCACCACAAATTTATCATTTGCACTACGACCGGTATGCGGTACGGTAATCGCAAGCAATGCTCCATGTTCTGTTAACTCAGCTTCTGAATTGCTGATTGCATGTTCATATAATTCGGCTCTGGATAGATTGTAAAACACTTCATTCAGATGAACTATACCCTGTGATTGGAGGGAGTCTTTGATCTCTTCATTTGTTTTCATGACTGAAATTCTTTGTCCGTGAAACATGTGTCGGGAGGTTACGTATTCTTGCCGGAATAGTAACAATTAATGGACAAACTTACGGAATTTGCAGACAGGAATTAGCAAAAAGGGAGGTGAGAAATGTCATTTGTGGAATAATTGTCAATTCTATGTCAAGACAGATAATTTATACCCAGAGCCATGAATATTCAAAATTTGGATGGTTTTGCCATGTTGAAGATATTTCCTCAGTTTTCCTATGTATACATCCATGCTTCTACCATTATGATAGGAATCATTACCCCATATTTCTCTGAGCGCTTCTTGCTTTGTGACCGGTTGATTTCTTGATTGTTCAAGCAGTCTCAAAAGTTCGGCTTCTTTTGTGGTTAATATTCTTGTTTCGCTATTGATGGCGAGGGTTCTTCTCTCATAATCAAACAAATATTCACCTATTTGTACTGTTCGCTCTTGTTTGATCTCCCCTGGTATTCTCTTAAGAATTGCATCAAGGCGAAGTTGGAATTCTTCGATTGAGATGTCCATATCGAGTATGTCTATAATGCCGAATTTCAATAATGCAATTCTGGTCTCAATATCGCTTGAAGAGGTTGAAACAATACAATTTCGAATGTGAAGCTTTGCATGCATGGACTGGAGAGTTGAGATATTTGGATTGGATGTTATCCAAATGGCTACATCTATAGGGAAATCCAAAGATGCTAGCTCATTCTCATCAATGGATGAAATTTCCCATCCCGGAGTGATCAATGTTGGAATCTCAAACTGTTTTGAGTGTAAACCTAATATGAATAGTACATGATTCATGAATCGCTGTGTCTGCAATGGATGTAATGTTCAATCTCCGTAACTTGGTAGAAACACATTACTCTACACTTGGTTACATTCTACTCATGAATTCATTTTCATTGGCCGAGCAAGCGGCTTCACTTCAACTTGCGGCTTATAATGCTAGGGATATTCATTCCTTTTTGCAGTGTTATACTGAAGATGTGGAATTGATTGACTTGAAATCTGGTGAGATTTTCTGTTCGGGTCACATGGAAATGCGGGCCATATATGGTGCAATGTTCAATCGCTGTACTGATCTTCATTGTACCTTGTTGAAGAGGATTATTTGTGGGGATATTGCTATAGATGAGGAACATGTCATTGGTCAATCACCGGGAAGAGTGACTCATGCCACAGCGATCTATCAGGTCAATGATGCAGGTCTCATCATGAAAGCTTGGTTTGTCAGAGAAGCATAAAAAAAGAGGTCGTCACAATTGACGACCTCTCATTCATTGACATATAGCTAATATTACTTTCTATCTTCTTCTGTAGCTTTTCTTCTTGGTGCTGAGATTGCAACAACGGTTGCATCGCCAACAACATTGATTTTGATTCCAGGATAGGAAAGATCACGAACGTGAAGTGATTGTCCAATCTTCAATTCAGTGATATCAACATCGAGTTGTTGTGGGAGATCTTTTGGAAGACATGTAACATTGAGCTTATGGAGAATATGCTCAAGTACACCACCCTCACGGACACCTGCGCTTTGTCCAACCAATTTAACAGGGACATTGAAGTCAACTGCATTCTCATTGGAAACACCAAACAAGTCGAAGTGCACAATTGCATCGGTTACAGGGTCGAATGTGATGTCTTTCAACATGCAAGACAGAGGTGCATCAAAACCTTCGATTTCGAGATTAATGATATTCGCCGCAGCTGTATAAACAATTGGACGCATGTTTAGTGGGTGCACTGCAATTGGAATTGGCTCGACACCATTGCGATAGTACACACCTGTGACCAAACCGCTATTGCGAACTGCTTTGGCTGCCTTTTTACCGGTGCCTCTTTTTTGTGCTTTGAGAGCTATTTCACTCATTTGATTTTCTCCGGTGAATTCTTACTGTATCTTTATCGTATGATATTGAATAATGAACTAATTGAAGCATTATTATGCGTTCTTTCGATGGCCTCGCCAAATAATTCGGCGACAGAAACTGTCACTATTTTTGAAGATTCCCAATGCATCGGGAATGTATCTGTGACATACACTGTCTTGATCGCATCACTTTGATTGATTTTTTCAATCGCTGAACCTGAAAACACTGCATGTGTACATACACCTGTGATGCTCTTTGCTCCAGCATTCAATAAAGCTTCTGAACATTTTACGAATGTGGTTCCGGTATCTATCAAATCATCAATGACAATGATGTCTTTTCCCGATACCTCTCCGATGATGTTCATGACCTCAGCCACATTGTGGGTAGGTCTGCGTTTATCAACAACGACAAGATCTGCATCCAACACTTTGGCATATGTCCGAGCTGTTTTAATTCCGCCAACATCAGGAGATGCAATTGCCAAATTTTCAGAGCGTAATTCAAAAAGTTTTTTGACAAGTACCGTGGAACCATACAAATGATCAAGCGGTATATCAAAGAATCCTTGAATCTGCGGTGTATGCAAGTCCATTGTTATGACTCTATCCGCTCCGGCTTCAGTCAATATATTCGCAACTAATTTCGCTGTAATGGACACTCTCGGTTGATCTTTTCTGTCCTGTCTTGCATATGCAAAATATGGTATGACAGCTGTGATGCGCTTTGCAGAAGCCCGTTTGGCTGCATCAATCATGATCAATAGTTCAAGAAAATTCTCAGCCGGTGCATTTGTTGATTGAACGATGAATAGATCCTTTCCACGGATATTCTCTTCATATTTCATCCAAATCTCGCCATCGCTGAAATTTCTGATCACTACAGGAGACAAATTTCTTCCCAAAGAGCGGGCTATATTTTCCGCCAAGGTTACATTTGATCTGCCGGATACAATCACCAAATCAGACATGCTAGAGGGCCGATACCATAATAGTGACAAATACCGGACGCGAGCGTCTCGAATGAATTTGTTGGAAAAAGCCACGAACCATCAGGATCGTGGCTTTGACAAACAGTGCTGGGGCGGAAGGATTCGAACCTACGAATGGCGGCTCCAAAAACCGCTGCCTTACCGCTTGGCGACGCCCCAGTTTGCTTCGGATTAACGAAACAGATTGCAAAGATAGGGTTTTTTTTCGTATTTCTTACAAAGAAAAAGTCAGTAAAAAAATCAACCCAGATATATTTTAACCGATTTTGATGGGGTATTGATCTTTTTCTCGTATCAAGGTCAATTCTTCGCCATGAGTCAATTCTTCACTTGAATTCAGGATTGTTTCCCCTCTTTTCAATAGCGCAAATCCCTTTTTTAAAGGGGAATAGGGGTGTAAGGCCAAACATTGCAATTCAAGAGATTTGATGATATTATGGTTTTTTTGGATATTTCTCACCATAGATACAGACATTCTTGATGACAATTCGTCATTTCTTTGAGAAGCATTGCGAATATGTTCGGATAATCTTCGAAATCCGGAATGTTCTTTCAGGCGAGACATTGTGTCTTTCAATCGGGAAAAGTGTAATTGCATTCCACGACGAAGTGAGTCACCACTAGCTTCCAAATGAGCATGCAAATCATTGATCGTAATTGAGCTGACCAATTCGGCTGCTGCCGTTGGGGTTGCGGCTCTTTTATCAGCCACGAAATCAGCAATAGTGATGTCGGTTTCATGTCCCACACCCGAAACTATTGGAATTGTGCAGTCTGCAATTGCATATGCAACTTCTTCATCATTGAATGCCCATAAATCTTCTATCGAACCACCACCTCTGGCAATGATGATAACTTCGCATTCAGTTGCTTCAAGTTCCCGTATTGCCATTACAATGTCTTTTGGTGCTTGATCGCCCTGAACAATTGTAGGCCTTAGTATCACTTCGGCGAGAGGATTTCTTCTTTGCAAAGTTGAAAGCATGTCTTGAACAGCAGCGCCCGTTTGAGAAGTGGCAATACCGATTTTGAGTGGATATGCAGGGATGTCTTTCTTTCTGGAATGGTCGAAGAGTCCCATTGAAGATAATTTCTTTTTTAATTCCTCAAATGCGAGATATAAATCACCGGTTCCAAGTGGAAGAATGCTCTGACAATCCAATTGATATCTACCTTGTGGTGGATATACGGTGATATTTCCTCTTGCAATCACTTTCATTCCATCGGTCAATGGAAATTGCAAAGGTTTACCCTTCCACATGACTGCGCTGATTTGAGCAAACTCATCTTTGAGCGAAAAGTAGCGATGACCCGAACTATGATGCTTGTAATTAGAAATCTCGCCGACCACAATGACAGAACCAATGCCATGCTCAAGCAAAGTGCGAATTTGTGAAGTGATTTCAGATACTGATAAAGAACCATCAACCTGCATGACAAATACCAAATTGTACAAATGGAATGTGAAGGGTCAATTTAGATAATTTCTCTGCATGTTTGATGCGAGTATTTCTTTATTCAATCGAATTGTCAAGTCATGCCAAGATGTTAATTTGTATATGTCATTGGATGTGATTGTTCATCAATGAAATAATCACCGCTTTTTGCAATTTCTTTGGGTGAATCAGTGAGTTTGGATCTTTCAATACGTGTTGAATCAGCTCTCGAAGCTCAAACACTCGCCATTTCAAATACAGCCAAAAAAATGAAGGCTGATGGAATAGATGTTGTTTCTCTTTCTGTTGGTGAACCTGATTTTGATACTCCTCAATGTGCGAAAGATGCCGCCATTCGAGCATTGAATGATAATTTCACTCATTATACCGACTCCAATGGAATTGCTGAATTGCGTGAGGAAATCGCAAAGAAATTCCGTGAAGAAAATGGGATTTCGCATGCAAAAGCATCCAATGTGATTGTGTCCGGTGGTGCAAAACAATGTATTTACAATACATTGATGGCACTTTGCAATGAAGGGGATGAAGTGATCATCCTTGCACCGTATTGGGTGAGTTATCCTGCAATGGTGGTGATGTGTGGTGCAGAGCCAATTGTCATTTCCGGAGATTATGATAATCAGTATAAAGTCACACCAAATCAATTAAAGAGTGCAATCACGCCAAAAACCAAATGTGTGATTTTGAATAGTCCTTCAAATCCCACGGGAATGATGTATACTGAGAATGAGATTAGGGAATTTGCTGAGCTTATTGCAGAATCGGATTGTTATTTGCTCAGCGATGAGATTTATGAGAAGCTTACATATAGTGATATCAAGCATTTTTCTCCTGCTTCAATCCCGGAATTGTCTTCAAAAGTGATTACCGTGAATGGAATGTCCAAAGCATATGCAATGACCGGCTGGAGAATTGGATATATGCATGCTCCGGATCATGTGTTCAAAGAGGTTTCGAAAGTACAAGGTCAAAGCACTTCGCATCCGAATTCAATTGCTCAAAAGGCATCACTTGCTGCATTGCAAGAGGGGAATGCGGATATAGAAAGAATGAGAATTTCTTTTGCACAAAGAAAGGAATTGACTTGTGCAATGCTGTCTGAGATTCCCGGATTGAAATTCCATAATCCGGATGGTGCATTTTATGTATTTATTTCTTTTGATGAAATCACTGATGATGTGGACTTTTGTTCTTATTTGCTTGAGCATCATCATTTGGCACTTGTTCCCGGTGATGCCTTTGGATGTCCGGGTGCTTTACGAATTTCATTTGCCGCAAATGAGATAACGCTCAAGAAAGGTATAGAGAGATTGGCTCAGGGGTTGAAAGCATATGGACATACAGTATGATTGGATCGCATACATATTTATCTCCCCAAGCTGTTGCCCAATTGGGTTCAATTGAAGTAAAAGCGCGATTGATAGTAGAAGGATTCATGTCGGGTATGCATAAATCTCCCTATCATGGATTCAGTGTTGAATTTGCCGAGCATAGACAATATCATCCCGGTGACGATTTGCGTTATTTGGATTGGAAAATTCTTGGGAAGACAAATCGATTTTATATCAAGCAATTCGAGGAAGAAACCAATCTTCGATGCACCGTGATCATTGATACAAGTGCATCCATGGGATATGCTTCGAAAGGAAATGTGACAAAGTTTGATTATGCTGCTTGTCTTGGAGCCGCTTTTGTGTATCTCATGATGAAACAACATGATGCGGCAGGTTTGGCTTTATACAATGATTCCATTGTTTCTTATCTTCCCGCAAAAAAGAAAACTTCATACCTAGGAGAAATGCTGCGAGTTTTAGGATCTGCGGTTCCATCAAATGTTACAGGTACTGCAAAGGCCTTGCATGAATTGGTGGAGCAATTGCCGAGAAGAGGAATGGTGATCATCATCAGTGATTTTTTTGATGAGATGTCTTCCATCGTACAAGCTTTGAAGCATTTCAGACATGAAGGACATGAGGTATTGGCAATTCAGGTATTGGATCCACGCGAAAAGGATTTCTCATTTGGATTGGACGCGAATTTCCGTGATATTGAAACGGGTGAGGAAATGATTACTCAGCCATATCATATCAAAAAAGCATATGCAGAAGGTTTTTCACGATTCATGTCACAATTAAAACATGAATGTAGAGCTAGGGGTGTGGAATATCTTCAGGTCGATACCAATCAGCCATATGAAATTGCGCTCAGGGAATATCTCTACAAGAGGTCACATACATAAAAAAAGTCCCGCATACGGGACTTCATTTATTTCTTCTTCAGTGCTCTCAGAATTGCATTTTTAAAATCTTCCTTGCTTCGAGCGCCGATTATCTTTTCATTAACTGATCCATCAGCATTTATGATGAATGTTGTTGGGATTGCTCCAATTCCATCATAAGCTTCAGCAACTTTGTCATTGCCGATAATGATTGGGTAAGGAATATTCTTTAAACGAACGAATTTGCTGACGGTATTGAATGCTTGATCATCTCTGTCCATAGAAACACCGATAACGAGCAATTCATCTTCGGTGAATTCCTTCGATAATTCTATGATATCAGGGATTTCCTTTCTGCAAGGCGGACACCATGTTGCCCAGAAATTCAGGAACATAACTTTACCTGCACCGAATTGCAGGAGATTTACTTGTTTTGTTCCATCCTTCCAGGTGAGATCCGCTGCTTTCCCCGCACCTGATTTTGTGACTGATTCAACAGAATATACCCTTCCTGAAGTCGGAGTTTGGGCAATAATATCAGTACTTGTCAGACAGATCAATGCTAAAAAGGCATGCAATATGCCACGCAAATGATTCATTATGTTTCCTTTACATGTAAGAGAGCCGACAATTGTTCCGTACGAAGATCGGAAACGATCACGCATAGATTTGGTCCCAATCTCCACAAAACCATTGTATTTGAAGCACCGTTTTCTTGTTCCCAGTACCAGTCGGCTTTATTGACAATTTCCATTGCTCTGGGATTGACGCTGAGGGTTTGATTATCTACCAAGCCCTGCGGTACTTCGTAGGCATAAATAATGTTTTCGCCAACTTTGTAAATGAAGTGAGCAAATTTAGTGCCTTTCTCTTGTGAAACAACACCGCCGATGAGTTCGGCGTCAATTTTTGGATAATGAACAGTGTATTGTACACCATTTTCAGCAAAAAAGCTTGATAATTCTTCTTGGTTTGAAGTCAACATCTGCGGTTTGAGGTCGCCGTTTTCATATGCATGAAAAGAAGTGTATGCTTGAGAACAAATATTATTTGTGCTGGTATGAACCACTTTCAGCATTGATGGATTCGGTATTGATTCCGTTTCAGATTGCGCACCATCGGACATGTACATATATCCAGCCATACAAATGGCGAATATCGCGGGTATAGCAAATGTTGGTGAGAGCGCTGAAACAATTGGATCAAGGGCATTCCAAAATGATTCCATCAGAGACAAACTCTTGACTTGTCTCGGTGCATTATTCTGCTCCAAACTGATTCCTTGCATGATAGATGCTCGGAGATCCATTGGTGCTTGTATGTGTAATGCTTCATGTTTGTGATGAAGCATATTTTTCATTGCCGTTTGAATGTGAAGTGCTGCGGATAACTCGGGATCTGACTCAAGACGGCTCTCAAGTTCTTGCTTGACTTTTGGATTGATATATTCGCCATCGGCCATCGCTGCAAGATACTCTTCGAGATCTTTGGATGATTTATTCACGAGTCGTCAGAAAAAAGTGGATAATATGTTTATTCGAAGTCTTTGGTATCATATCCTCTCTGCTTGGCATAGACCAGCAATTGAGAGGCAAGCATTTTACGAGCGCGATGCAAACGGGAGCGTACCGTTCCTATTGGGCATTCAATAATTTCAGCGATTTCTTCATAAGTCATGCCTTCCAAATCGCAAAGAATTATTGCAGTTCTGAATGTTTCGGGAAGGGATTCCAATGCAGTTGAAACTTCGTCATCAAGAAGATTGTCAAAAATCTTTTTTTGCAAATCAGTTGAATCCGAGGAATCGCTTCTGATGAGATCATAGAATTCTTCGATCACATCATATTCTACGATATCTGGTTCTCTCTTGTCCTTCCTATATTGATTTATATAGGTATTCTTCAAAATCCTGAATAACCATGCCTTGCAATTGGTTCCTCTTTCGAATTTATCGAAGAAGCGAAAACCTTTCATGAAGGTTTCTTGTACAAGATCATGGGCATCCTCTCTATTTCTGCATAATCTAACAGCAAAGCTGTAAAGAGCATTCATGTGAGGGAGTGCTTCGCGTTCAAAGTCTGATTGCTTGGCGGCAATTGTATTCATAGGTGCTTCTGTTGTTGCCGAAGGATATAAGCCAAAGTTATCGAACTTTTTCCCTTCCACAAAGCGCTCACCGGATATAATTGTCAAGTCATTCATGGCTTGGGTCCGAATTTGGTTCACGAATCATCATGAAAGAAGTGTATCCTCTCTCATATTCTCAACCGAGTAGGCAGCCTGATGACCCCGTCCAGGGGATATTATTGTATCGAACTCCCATCATGGGACCTCGACCTGTCCTGGCGAGCGACATCACGGGAATGGGTGATTCTTCATGCTCCGGCCAAATCAACATGATACGTATTTCAACTTTGTTCGCACCAAAAGGCGTATCAATGCAATAAGCATAGTTGATTTTCTCCTGAAGTATGTATTCCGAACGTTCATTTATAGGGATCAAATCTATGTCTGAAGGTTGGGGATTCATATTCACTCCTTTCCCGGCGAATGTAAACAGTGGCTTTAATACGAAAGGTTCCAATGATTGTGGAATATTTTGTAGATCTGAGAGAAACATGGATTTGGGAATGGCATCATGCTTTATGAGAGGCAAAGATTGTTTGCTTATCAAAAAATACCAATTGGGATGGCCTGCCCACTCAATGTCTAATGCATCTCTCCAGTCGAATGGCACTTTTGCTGATTTTTCGACCAATTCATCTGCAATTGCACGATTGAATATTCTCCGAATACGAACCCACTTACCATTTCTTTGATGATAGAGAGTATTACCCTCTCTTTTTACTGATTCGATATCTGTGGTTTTCATACCGGTCAATTGTTCAATCACGGAGAAATCCGGTCTGGTTTTTTGTTGATTGGGTCTATATTCCAAAAGACATGTTTCATCTGGGTCATGCTTGCCGATAAGGGATTCCCTAAGGATTGTTGTAAAATACTGCGTATCGATACGTCCGGGAAAACCGGAATATTGTTCTAAACCATATACATTGCATACGCTTTCAATATACCGTAATTGATAGCCAAATAATGATGGAAAACCCTGTAATTCAACTACTTTTGGCTGATATTCGCCATTTGTATCTTGCGTGATTGCGAAGTCAATGACACTGAAAAGTGGCTTCTGTGTTTGATTGGGAACATTGAAAGCATCCGGGATTGCTTGTGTTGAATATGAAATATGATGTGGGTCTATACAAGCTTTTATGATATCCACAGCTGATTGTTCCAATTTCAATTGCATATCTTTTGCTATGAAAATCGGCATTTCCGCCACGCGAAATTCTATGGGAATGCCACATGCTCTATTGAGTTCGGTAAGAAATTCAGCATGTTTTACATCACTGTACAGTTCATTTTTGAAATAGGATTGCATCGTTGCATTCATGATATAGCTCCATCAATGTGTTTCAACTTAGCGATTCCATGTGATTTTTCGATTCACGAAGACTTCCCATGCATTTCGTAGATTTGCACAATAAGAGGCACTTGACATGATAATTGGAATTGGTACTGATATCGTTGATATAGCAAGAATTGAATCTGCCATGAATCAATATGGCGAAGCTTTCTCAAGAAGAATCTTTACTCCTGTGGAACAATCATATTGCGAAGGATATGCTCATGGCAAAATGGCACACTATGCGGCTCGATTTGCAGTAAAAGAAGCCTTTAGCAAGGCAATTGGAACTGGTATTGCAAAAGGATTTGCATTCAAAGACATTGGCGTGGTCAATGAAAAAGGTGGAAAACCTGTGATTGTATTATCGGGCTCAATGCTTGAACAATGGGGAGCATATTCAATTCATGTGTCTATCTCACATACGGATACCATTGCCATGGCAGTCGTGATCATAGAGTCGGAGCATGGTACCTACCCATTGGATGACCTTCTGGAGAATAATCAATGATAGTCATGAAATTCGGAGGGACTTCAGTCCAAGATGCTGATGCAATGAAGAATATAGTGTCAATCGTGCAAGCTTATTCTGGTCAAAAGATTCTCATCATTGCATCCGCATGTTCCGGAATTACGAGTGAATTATTAGGAATAGCTTCGGACTCTGTCTATTTACCTGATATCACCCGTCGAGAAAGAGTAGATGCAATCGTCAATAGACATCGCACAATCTGTGAAGATTTGGGATTGGATGCAACCACAGTACTGCATATTGAAGAGATTGGCAATCATCTGCATTCTTACTGCGAAGGTATAGCTTTGCTTGGCGAATGTTCGAATAGGTCCAAAGATGCAATTGCTTCATGTGGAGAATTGTTCTCCACGAGAATATTGTCAGGTATTGTAGGTGTACATTCCAATGCTCGTTGGTTTGATGCCAGAATGTCCATGAAGACTGATTCTCGGTATTCGCATGCACAGGTCAATATGAATGAAACGGATCGGCTATCCAATCAGCTCTTGAAACCATTGTTTGATCAGCATGATATAGTAATTACACAAGGATTCATTGGTTCCAATGAAGAAAGTCATGCCACAACATTGGGTCGAGGTGGATCTGATTATTCTGCAGCAATCTTTGGAGCTGTCTTGAATGCAGAAAATATCATCATTTGGACAGATGTTAGTGGAATAGCGAGTGCGGATCCAAGGGTGATTCCAGATGCTCTTTTCATAGAATGCATGAGCTTTGATGAAGCTCGCATGCTTTCCTATTTTGGAGCAAAAGTATTGCATCCTGAAACGATTCTTCCTGCGATGCAGAAAGAGATACCTGTGCAAGTCAAAAATACTTTCAAGAGTACTGACTTGGGTACAACGATCACACGAAGGGGTGATGAATCAGCTCATGGAATTCGTTCTGTGATTGCCAAAATGCCGATTACCCTTATTCAGATCCACATGCAGTCTGAAGTCCTTGAAAAGTCCACTGATCATTTGATACACTCATTGGATGAATTGATAGGTTCGAAATCACTGATCACCGTATCAATAGACTCAATGTTGTGTATGATCTATGATGCATCAGTCAGTTCTGTAGAAGAGAATATCGCATTATTGGCAGAGGATTTGGAAATCAATATTGGAGAATATGCCTTGATTAGTGCTATCGGACATAATCTCAGAGATAGCCATTCGAAAGAGTCTGTCAAGAAATTTCACGAAATCATCTATGAATTAGATGCTTCTCCCATATTCATGGGTACAATGCAACAGAATGCGATGTTCGCTTTGGTACATCCATTGAATGCAACAGCAATACTTCAAGAAATTCACCGAAATATCTCATGAGATCATCGATTATTTCATCTTTGATTATTGGTATTGCTCTATTGCATTCAACTGTGTTTGCCCTTCCCACGCAGGAAAACACGATAGATTCAGTGCTATATAGTGATATAGTACTTGGTTTTGATGATGTGAAGTATATCGGTCAGGAGATCACTTCTGCTACTTCTGAATCCTTGTTTTCTGCCGGTATTATGCTTGGTACTTCGCTTGCCCTGATGCCTTATGATGAAGAGATGCGAACAACAGCTCTGAGAAATAAAGCCGCAATGGATGGAACAGCCATTTCAATTGCCAATGAATATGGAAACCTACTCTATCCAGCTTTCGGAATGATGGCCACTTATGGATATGGACTTGCATTCAAAGATGAGTCAGTCCGCACTTTTGCCAGAAAAACAACGACTTCCTTATTGATTGCAGGTGGAATCACAACGATTTTGAAATCGGTCCTTGGAAGGAGTCGACCATTTATGAATGAAGGAAATGGCCAATTTTCGCCCTGTACTCTCGATGATTCGCGCTTGTCATTTCCTTCCGGACATTCAACAGTAGCATTCGTCATGAGTGCTTCATTGAGCAGAGTAATTGATCGATGGTGGGCCGATATATTATTATATGGACTTGCCACGGGTACCGCCTATGCAAGAATCCATAATGACAGACATTGGCTGTCGGACACGGTGTTGGGAGCAGCAATTGGGTATCATGCAGTTCAATGGGTATTTGATTCAGACAAAAACAAAGGGAAAGGCAAAAATAGCGCTATGGCAATTATTCCTATAATTCAGCCATATACGATAGGAATGATGATAACATTTTGATCAATGATATTGGGGAAATTTCATTGGGTTGCAATTCTTATTTTTTTTAGTAATTTGACAATATCACCAAATGATAATGTGATTTTGGCAGCGGATTACATTATACACATACCGGAAGAAGGTCCGGCCACACAACAAATGAGCATCGAACGAGGGGTTTCGATACTTTGACACAATTCGGGATGAATATAGTCTTGTTTATTACATGACTTGTGCTTGCCATGTATTGCTCTTTCCACACAGAAATACAATATGTCTAGCTCATCCCATCTTCTTTTTTCCTCATCATTACTCATGGAGTAAGTATGAAAAGATTGTTTTACTCTTCTCTCATTCTTGGATTGATGCTAACTGTTCAGTTTGCATTTGCACAGGAGAGGGTGGTTTCGGGTAAAGTGACAAATTCCAAGGGAGCTCCCTTGCCCGGTGCCACAATTTTAGTCAAAGGAACCACATCGGGTGCCTTTGCAAAAGCAGACGGAAAGTACAAGGTGACTGTTCCTCCGAGTGGAAAAACACTTGTCTTTAAAATGGTTGGCATGAAAACCAAAGAAGTTGCATTGGGTAGTTCTGAAAATGTGGACGTGACATTACAAGATGATGCCACACGAAGCGAAGATGTGGTGGTAACTGCGATCGGTATTGAGCAACAAAAGCGTTCTTTGACCTATGCAACACAGCAAGTGGAAGGAAATGCTTTGACTCAATCAAAAGAAGCCAATATCGTAGGAGGATTGGCAGGTAAAATTGCCGGTGTTCAAGTAACGAATTCCACAGGTGCGGCGGGTGGTTCTTCGTATATCCGCATCCGAGGTGCATCCTCAATCACTGGTGATAATCAGCCATTATTTGTTATTGATGGTATTCCAATTGACAATTCACAATTAAATACAGAAAATGGTCTTGCTGGTGTTGCTTATTCAAATCGCGCGGTTGATATTAACCCGGATGATATTGAATCAGTGAATGTGTTGAAAGGTGCTGCTGCAACATCGCTTTATGGTATTCGCGCTGCATCTGGTGCGATCATCATCACAACAAAGAAAGGTTTGTCAAGCTCAACAGTTGGTAGAATGAGTGCGACATTTTCAACTTCACTTGGTATTGATCAAGTAAACAAGTTGCCTGAACATCAAACAAAATATGGTCAAGGCTTGAATGGCCAAATAGGTTCTCCAATTGCAACTCCTGCAAATCAGAAACCTCGCTCTTGGGGTGCCGCATTAGACACTTTGAGATGGGTTGCTGATCCAACCTATATTTGGGACAAGAATGGTAGAATCGTTGGTCAAAGCAATCCTGCTGCTGTAACCGGAAAGCAAGTTACTCCATATGATAATCTTGGAGATTTCTTCCGCACAGGTTATACAACCACAAATGCATTTTCACTTTCCGGTGGAAATACTTCCTCAAATTTCTACCTTTCACTTTCCAATATGAATCAGTCAGGTGTGACACCTAAGAACACATTCGAGAGAACAACACTTCGTTTGTCAGGTGATCATGCTTTCTCTACTGAATTGAAAGTATCCGGTTCTGTGAATTATACCAAATCCGGTGGAACAAGAATTCAACAAGGTTCCAATATCTCAGGTGTAATGTTGGGTCTTCTTCGTACACCAATCACATTTGATAATGCAAATGGTGTAGATGGTGCAGAAAATTCAGAAGCATATCAATTTGCAGATGGAAACCAAAGAACATATCGCGGAATCTTTGGATTCGACAATCCATATTGGGTTGTGAACAATACTCCATTCACTGATGATGTCAATCGTGTTGTTGCTTATGCACAAGCCGATTATACTCCGGCAGATTGGATCAGCGTAATGTATCGTGTTGGTCAGGATTTCTATTCTGATCGCAGAAAGCAAATTTATGCAGTGAATTCCAATTCTTATGTGGCCGGTCGTATCATTGAAGATCAATATTTCAATAGTGATCTTACGAGTGATCTTATCGTGACATTACGCAAAGATTTCGACCAAGATTTGAAAGGAAGTTTGTTGCTTGGACAGAATATGTATTCCAAAAATTTGGAAAATCTTTATGCTACCGGTGATGATCTTGTGATCCCAGGTTTCTATAATATGTCTAATGCACGTACATTAAATCCTGGTCAATCACTTGTTTCAAAGCGCACATCCGCTCTCTATGCAGATGCTAGATTGGAGTACAAAAATTATTTGTATTTGAATGCAACATTGAGAAATGAATGGTCAACAACATTGCCTGAGGCGAATAACTCATTCATGTTCGGATCAGGAAGTGTTGGTCTTGTTCTTTCAGAACTCATGGGACCAAGCGAAGAAATCAATTTCTTAAAACTTCGCGCTTCCTATGCTTTGGTTGGTAAAGATGCACCTATCTATGCAACTCAAACATTGTTCACAAAAGCAGGTTTTTCTGATGGTTGGACAAATGGTATCACTTTCCCATTCAATGGCAATGCAGGTTTCCAAATGTCAAGTTCTCTTGGTGCAGCAGATTTGAAACCTGAAATGAAATCAGAAATCGAAATAGGTTTGGAAGGTAGATTGTTCAATAATTCCATCACATTTGATGTGAACTATTATGACAATACTTCAACAGATCAGATCTTTGCCGTTCCTGTTGCTGCATCAAGTGGATATACAAGCAAATTGATGAATGCAGGAAGTATCAAGAATTCAGGTATTGAAGTTCAACTTGGTGGTCGCCTCTTCGATATGGATGGATTTACTGCTGATTTGAATGTAAACTGGTCAAAGAATGTAAGTGAAGTAGTTTCTCTTGCTGAAGGTGTAGAGAATATCTATATCAATGGTTTCACTGGTTCACAAATTCGCGCAGTTGCAGGCAAACCTTATGGTACCATCTTTGGTGGAAAATGGGAAAGAGATGAACAAGGAAATCGTGTCATAGGAGCGAATGGTTATCCTGTTGTGAGCAGTGAAGAAGGCGAACTTGGAAATATCAATCCGGATTGGATTGCAGGCACAAGACTCACTTTGGGTTATCAAGGTGTAACAGTTTCAGCATTGCTTGATATCAAATCAGGTGGTGTTATGTGGAATGGTACAAGAGGTGCTTTGGTTAATTATGGTGTTGCCAAAGAGACAGAAAATCGTGGAACTCTGACTGTATTCGAAGGAGTGCGTCAAGTGAATGGTACATGGGTTAAGAATGATACAGCCGTTCCATTAAGCCAGGCTTGGTATCTAGGAAATGGCGGTGGATTTGGTAATCAATCCGAAGACTTTGTTGAAGATGCAAGTTATGTTCGTTTGCGTGAATTGACTGTATCATATGATTTGCCATCATCAATGCTTGAAGGTTCAATGCTTTCCAGAATCGGTTTCTCTTTCACAGGCAGAAATCTTTGGCTTAGTACACCATATACCGGTATTGATCCTGAAACAAGTTTGATCGGAAATGGCAATGGTCAAGGGATGGATTATTTCCAATTCCCGAATACCAAAAGTTATGTGTTCAGTCTTAATCTCGGATTCTAAACAACCATTTTCACAGCAAACAAATTAGATAGGTAATTAATTATGAAAAAATATCTTTTATCAATCATTCTGGGATTCTCGGCGCTGACTTTTTCAGCCTGCGATTCTTGGGTTGACAATACGATCAATGTGGATCCAAATAATCCCGTTGATGCTCCAATTAATCTTGTACTTCCATCTGCTCAAGTTTCCATGGCATATGTCGTGGGAGGCGATCTCAGTAGATTTACCGGCGTATGGATGCAGCATTTCCAAGGTGTGGATCGTCAATTTGAAGTAATCAACAGATATCAACAAACTGAGTCTGATGCAGATAATCCATGGCAAACACTCTATCAGACATCATTGAATAGCATGAAAATCGTCGAAACCAAGGCAACTGCAAGTAATTCCCCTCACTATCGTGGAATTGCAAGAATTCTTATGGCTGCCACTTATGGTCAGATTGTGGATGTTTGGGGCGATGCTCCTTTCAGCGAAGCTTTGGGTGGAAATTCAAATCTTAAGCCTAAATATGACAAAGCCCAAGATATTTATGCCGGCATTCAAAAAATGTTGGATGATGGTATTGCAGATTGCGGATCAGCCACAAGTACATTAAAGCCTGATGCATCCTCAGATGTTATTTATGGTGGAAATATGGCGAAATGGATTAAAGCAGCTCATGCTTTAAAAGCACGTTATCATTGGAGACTTGGTAATGGACCTGCCGCACTAACTGCCATTGCAAATGCAATCGGTGATAATGCTGATGATGCCATGGTAACTTTTGCTGAAGATCCAACCGGCGAGAATCCACTTTCTCAATTCATGTCACAAAGAAGTGGTTATATGACAGTTGGTGTCAAACTAGTTGAACTTATGAATGGTTTTGACGATCCAAGAAGAGATGCATATATCACTGCTGATAAAGATGGTAAGTTTACAGATGATTGCACTCCAGGCCCATTGTTTGCAAGCTCAAGCTCACCCGTTCCGATGGTGACCTATGCAGAAATGATGTTCATCAGAGCTGAAATCAAAGTTGGTCAAAGCGAAGATGCAGAGGCAAAACAATCTTACACTAATGCCGTAAAAGCATCAATGAAGATGGTCGGTGTAAGTGATCCTGAAGTAACAACCTACCTTGGGAAAGCAGAGATAATGCCATCTGGAGCTTTGACGCTACAACATGTCATGGAGCAAAAGTATATTGCCATGTACACTCAACCTGAAGCTTTCTCAGACTGGAGAAGAACAGGCATACCTTCATTGACAGCTCCTGCAAATGCAGTTGGATCAACACCTCGTAGATTCATGTATCCAATCAGCGAGCGTTTGTATAATCCAAATACTCCATCTGGAGTAACAACAGCCAATAAATTGTTCTGGGATACAAGACCCTGATTTTATTCCAGCCAATAAATAATGAAACCCGATTGTCTAAAGGCATTCGGGTTTTTTTTGTGTATAAGTCAATATTTCCAATTAATTGAAAAATTTAGCTGTTACATTATTCCTTTTTGATAGTCATTGTGAATAAATTAAGATTTGCCAATTGAGGATTTCTTGATATTTTTACCGACCCAAACGAAAATTTCATTTTTTCACAATCAAATATATCCTATGAAAAGATTGCTTCTCCTTGTATTACTGATGTTCTCAGTGATTACAGCTTCCCAGGCAGGTGGCATCGATAAAAAGAAGCTACCATCATTTCTTGCGGGCTCCAATGCAGGTA
>Ga0172367_10002606_pt1 | contig 24532 bp, 20 predicted proteins | sample Lak10m_FD_114542 | JGI IMG/M metagenome (GOLD analysis project Ga0172367, IMG submission 114542) | Freshwater microbial communities from Kabuno Bay, South-Kivu, Congo - kab_022012_10m | ecosystem: Environmental > Aquatic > Freshwater > Lake | place: Democratic Republic of the Congo: South-Kivu... | reverse complement strand
TTCAATTCGGGCAAACACAGAGTCTCCTTTCAGTCAGGTCAGTCAGGCCGGCCAGATTTTGACCGGGTTTCCGCTTCTGATCGCGGCATGTGATCTCAAATTTTTCTTTTAAAAGCCACTCAAGGGTTTGAGGCAAAAGACGATGTTCAACTACAAGGCCACGCGCTTCGACTTCTCCGACCGAGGTACAATCATCAATCGAAAAAGCTTCTTGCGCACAAACCGGACCCGTATCTACGCCTGCCTCTACTAAGTGAACCGTGACGCCGGTCACCTTCACCCCATATTCAAAAGCCTGAGCGTAACTATGAAGTCCCGGAAAAGCGGGCAGCAACGACGGATGAACATTCACGATTCGAGAATAGCCTCTCGGACTCCGAAAGGCTTCAAGAAGAGTAGATCCGATGATCCGCCGGTAGCCTGCGAGAATCAAAAAGTCCGAACCGCCAAGATGCTTAAGGATGCGTTCTTCATGTCGCCTGCGAGTATCTGCAGGATCCTCCCCGGCGATTGCTTCGATCGGAATGGTCAAAGCAGGAACTCCATAACTCTTCGCTTTTTCTAAAACAGGAGCATTGCTCACATCCGAGATCACCGCAATAATTTGAGCATCAAGCCTTCGGGTCTCAACTGCCTTCACAATAGCTTCGAAATTACTCCCTCTTCCCGAAGCTAAAATGACCACTCCAACACTCATGCCTTTGTACCTAAACCAATATCCGTTCGATACTGCATCCCTTTAAAAGAGATCGAACGTAATTTTTCGTAAGCATCTTTACGTGCTTCACTTAAATCGCTTCCCATTCCCACAGTAGCCAACACTCGACCGCCGTGAGTGACCCATTTCCCAAACCGTTTTGCGACACCGGCATAAAAAAACTGAGGAGGCAGAACTTTAAGACCTTCAATGACGTCGCCTTTTTCTGGAGAATCAGGATAGCCTCGAGCAGCTGCAACCACAGTCACTGCCGTTTCTTTGGCAAAGCCGACCCGGTTTGAAAGATCCGCGAGATTGTGACGAGCAACTGCATTACACCACAAATAAAGATCGTCAGCCATGCGAGGTAAAAGTACTTGTGTTTCAGGGTCTCCAAATCGAGCATTAAACTCGAGAACCCAAAATCGATTATTTTTTAGATCGACCATGAGTCCTGCATAAAGAAGTCCTCGAAACGAAACTCCGCGCTTTTCCATCTCTTGAAGGGTTGGAACAAAAACTTCTTTACGAACTCGTTCATACCATTCATCAGGAATACCAGGAACAGGGCTAAATGCTCCCATTCCTCCTGTATTTGGACCATGATCTTGATCTAAAAGCCGCTTGTGATCACGAGCGGGCTCAAGCAAAGCACATTGCTTTCCATCACAGAATGCCATCCAGGAAATTTCTTCACCGTGAAGTTGTTCCTCAATAACGATCCGACCTTTTCGCAAAGACTCCGAGGTTTCAAGAACTTCAAGTGCTTGAGCTAGAGTGGAACAAACAAAAACTCCTTTACCTAGAGCTAAGCCATCTGCTTTCAAAACCCAACCCAAACTCCAGTCGGCAGCCTCGAGAAAAGAACGAGCTTCATCCACAGTCTGTACAATTGAACAACAAGCCGTAGGAACGCCTGCAGCTTCCATCACTTCTTTTGCGAACGCCTTACTTGCTTCAATTTGAGCAGCACCGGCAGTAGGTCCAAAACAAGCCAAACCTTTGGCTGTCAAAACATCTACAATTCCATCTGCAAGAGGATTATCTGGACCTACAACTACTAGATCTACTTTCTCAGCAATCGCCCGGTCTGCTAAGCGCTCAAACTCAGCACGATTTTCTGACAAGCCTTTCGAAAAATCGAGAGGCCAGCGCATCCACGCTTCCATCGCATCATTTCCGGGCGCAACGATTACACGTGAAACCCGAGGAGATTTTGAAAACTTCCAAGCTAAAGCGTGTTCTCGACCACCGGAACCAATGACAAGAACATTACTCATTTCTTTAACCCACGAGTCATCTCAAGAACTTTTTCAACCACTTGATCGAGGTTCCATGCATCAGGGAACCAAACCCTGCTCGATAGCTCGTTAGCAAGAGCACGGTAGAGATGGCTTCCTAACTCTTGATATTGAAGAGGCAAAGAAGGAGGCACTTTGCCTACTAACTTTTTCCAATCGGCCACTCCCTGAGATTTTGCCTGCGCCTTAGCTCGGACGGTAGCCTGATACCAGCTTGTCTCTCGATAATAGAGTCGAAGGAATTCTTTGGATAGTTGAATCCCATTTTTGAGAATTCGCAGCTCATCTGGGCCGATCGCATCTACCAGAAAAATTTCTCCCGTCTCAGAGAGACCCCATTCCAGTTTTCCGTCTGCGAGTTCAAGCCCAGCTTTAGCGCATACGGTTCGTAAAAGTGCCGCAACCCAAGCTGTCTTAAAGAGTAACTCTTGAAGCTGGGGACCACTGAGACCTGAAATTGCCAAAGCCTCTGTCAAGGTCAAGGGACGATCCGTGGATTCAAGCTTTGTAAATAATTCAAGAACTGGAAAATCCCACTGAGCCCCTGGGATCACTTGGTACTCCGGAAAACCAATCGAAGCCATGTAGCCCGGATCCCGTGAGGTGCGGTCGATCAAAGAACTTCCATCAGGACAACTAAACCGGAAAATCACCTCTAAAGGCACTAACCGAGGAGGAGCCGACTGACGTGTTTTAAAATAATCCGGAAGCGCACGACCTAAAACGGAGGTGATCTCCGGCTTCACGACCGAAACTTTTTTCACGACCAAGTGGCGAAAAGGCGCCTTCACATCCGAAAGTTTCAGCGGGGCACACTCGTCTGTCGACGGAAGTGCCAAAAGCGCACCCAAGTAATGCGTCCGTAGACCTTCGAGCTGAAGTCTTTCTCCTACTTCATTAAAAGTAGATCCAAATCGATTTCCTCGACGAATCGCTTGAGCCGCGGTCGTGCGAGAAAATTCTTTCCAGGTCTCAGGCTTCTCAATCTGCTCAAACCAGTCTGCAGCCAAAACAGCCAAAGACTCGCCTTTATGAGGAAGTGGATCAGGCATCCTTCCCCAATCAAATACGGAATACGCATCCGAATATTGAAAAATAACTGCAGGTATATTTCCTGCTCGAGCTGGCCCCATCAAATCTTTTACCGAACCTCTGTAAATAGGGGAAATCATGTCTTCACACTCCTCCGCTCATTTCTATCTGCGGTTCTTGTTGCCGCAAAACCCACACCCGCAGAAACATCCGCAGGATATTTTCCGTCTAAACACGCTGTGCATGGATTAAACTTAACCTGTGAACCACTCACAGAGCTCTCTCTTTGATTTACATCTGCAGCATCACAAATCGATTGCCTCAACCCTTCAATGTCTTGATAAATCAACGCATCTACACTGAGATCCGCTTCGATCTGCTCAATTCTGCGACCTGAAGCAATCAGTTCAGACTCCACTGGAAAATCAATTCCATAATAACAGGGATGCTGAATAGGTGGACACGTCGACACTAAATAGACTTTCTCAGCGCCCGCTACTCGAACGAGCTCAACAATTTTTTTAGAAGTCGTTCCTCGAACAATCGAGTCATCGACGAGAATGACACGCTTACCTTTAATTTCAGAACGAACCGGCGAAAGCTTGAGATTCACTGCTTTTTGCCGCTTCTCTTGCGAATCTAAAATAAAGGTTCGCTTGATATAGCGATTCTTAATCAAAACCTCACGATAGGGAATCTTAAGTTCCTCAGCCAATGCAATGGCTGCGATCCGTGAAGTCTCAGGAATCGGCACAATAATGTCAGCATCGATTTTTCGTTCCTCGATCTTTTGCTTGATTTGTCGAGCTAACTTCTTACCTAGCTGAATCCTAGATCCGTAGACAGGAACTCCATCAATGACTGACTCGGGGGATGCAAAATAAACCCACTCAAACATGCATTGACGTGCGCCCCGATTGTCCAGTACCCGTGAATGAACGTTCCCTTTCATATCAATAAAAAGGACTTCACCCGGTTCTAGATGGCGAACAACTTCATAGTCCAAAAACGACAGCGAAACACTTTCAGAAGCAATCATATGCGCTTCGCCTGAATCAAGCGAGCCTACCATATCTTCTGAGCGCTTGACTTTGCGCTTACCCCAAACCAGAGGGCGAATTCCATAAGGATCACGGAAAGCAACCAATCCATGATCTGCAATCATGGAAACAATACTGTAACTTCCGTTGACTCTTTTAAAAATCTCATTTACCGCACTGCAAATCTGATCAAAGGTCAGATGATCAGATTCGTTATTTTTCTGCGAGTCGACATGCGAGCTTGCAGCCTGGCGCGCGAGCCCTTCAGCCAAAATATTCAAAACAATTTCAGTATCTGAATGAGTCAATAAATGACGTCGATTCTGCTTCTTTAATTCAGCCGATAAACAAGACGTATTTACAATGTTTCCATTATGAACAATCCCCAAACCAAAAGGATAACTCAAAAGAAAGGGCTGAACATCAATCAAATCCCCCCGTCCGATCGTACTATACCGAGCATGACCGACAGCTATATTCCCCGTCAATGTACTCATATTTTCACGAGTAAAGACGGATTCAACGAGACCGAGATTTTTCACTCGGTGGAATCCATCGATATCATAAGACAAGATACCTGCTGCATCCTGTCCTCGATGTTGAAGTGTTGTTAAACCCAAAAACGCTTCACGAGCGGCATCTGGCGTGCCAATCAGACCAACTATTCCACACATAGGTAAACCCGTATAGCATACCGCCCAAGATGACTACTTGCATTATTGCATGAAATCCAAAACTTATCGTGAAATGAAAACAACCTAGCGGTTGAAAGTCATCTCAATCCAGGTTTAGAATAAGTTGAATCACTTACAAAAACAAAAACACAGAGGTTCTGTTCGCATGAGCTCAAATGGAAGCCCTATCACCGGAGTAATCGACGAGAACCTAGTCATCATCGATTTCGGGAAGCACGAAGGTAAAAGCATCTTAGAAGTCGCCGAAATCGACCCCGACTTTTATCAGAGACTCGCATCTGAAAAAGAAAACGGCGTTTTTGCAATCCGCCGTCATCGCGACAAGACTTTCCGACTTTATGTCAACCCGCTATCGAATATCGACAACTAATTACCAGCCTAATACGTAGGCGAAAATCAGAGGAGCAACAATCGTGGCATCGCTCTCAACAATAAACTTGGGAGTATCGATCCCGAGCTTACCCCAAGTGATTTTTTCATTTGGAACGGCGCCCGAGTATGAGCCGTAGCTCGTAGTCGAATCGGAGATCTGGCAGAAATAACCCCAGAGCTTTGCGTCGACCTGCATATCTTGATGAAGCATAGGGACGACACAAATTGGAAAGTCACCCGCAATACCGCCACCAATTTGGAACATACCGAGTGAAGTATCTTGAGTTAATGCCTGGTAGGTTTCTGCCAAGGACATCATGTACTCAATCCCGGTGCGGACAGTGTGAACATTTTTAATTTCTCCGCGCAAACATGCAGCGGCATACATATTTCCAAGAGTAGCATCTTCCCATCCTGGAACAATCATCGGGATGTTCTTTTGAGCTGCAGCTAAAAGCCAGCTATCTTTGGAGTCGATTTGGTAAAATTCATTGAGACTACCATTTAAAAGTGCCTGATAAAAAAACTCATGTGGAAAGTAGCGCTTGCCAGCTTTGTCTGCTGCTGTCCAAACATTGAGCATCGCTTTTTCCATTCGGCGCATCGCTTCGCCTTCAGGAATACAGGTATCGGTCACACGATTTAAATGCCGATCCAAAAGCTTCTGCTCATCTGCAGGAGTCAAGTCACGATAATTTGGAATCCGCTCATAGTGATCATGAGCAACGAGATTGAAGACATCTTCTTCAAGATTAGCACCAGTACAACTGATTAAATGAATCTTATCCTGCCGAATCATTTCAGCTAAGGACAAGCCCAGCTCCGCAGTACTCATCGCACCTGCGAGAGTAATCATCATTTTGCCACCTTGATCGATGTGCTTCTTATAACCTTCGGCTGCATCAATCAAAGCTGCAGCGTTAAAATGACGATAATGGTGCTTGATAAACTGCGTGATCGTTCCATTTTTTTGCATGGACCCGACTTACTGAAGATGAGTGAATTGATCAAGCGAAAAGACAAATTTCACACTTCTCCAACCCTATTCAACTTGAATCTCACCTCGAAAAACTTCAACAGCAGGACCTTTCATCATCACCGATTGCCCTGGCCCCTTCCAAGTGATTTGCAGGGATCCTCCAGGGAGTTTCACGCCAACCTCTCCATTGACTCTTCCAGTGGCAAGAGAGGCTACTACCGAGGCACATGCTCCCGTTCCGCAAGCCAAGGTGATACCCGCCCCCCTTTCCCAAACCCGAACCTCAATTGCATTTTTTCCAACGACTCGAACAAATTCCACATTAGTTCGCTTTGGAAATCGAGGATGTGTCTCGATACAGGGACCAAACTCTTCGACTGGATAAGTCGAAAACTCATCAACAAAAATCACTGCATGAGGATTTCCCATCGAAACCTCAAAAAATCGCAATTTGCGACCTTTAATTTCAACTTCCTCGCCGGTTCCCAAACCCAAAACGGGAGGCCCCATATCCACAACTACGCGCCCATCTGCGACCACCACCGTCTTCATCCCTGCGAGAGTTTCGATCCGGTACGAATCCTTTCGATGAGATTTCATTTTTTGATCGACATAAAGTGCGATCGCTCGAATTCCGTTTCCACACATCTCTGCAACTGAGCCGTCCGAATTGAGAATCTCCATCCGCGCATCTGCCAATGAATCCCGAGGTTCTCTCAACCAGAGAATTTGATCTGCGCCAATCCCAAAACGGCGATCACAGATTTTCACTGCTACATCAGAATTCAAAGGTGTGCCTTGCTCTTGAGGAACTCCAAGGTCATCGATCACAATAAAATCATTACCCAAGCCGTGCATCTTGATGAAGGGAATGTTCATGATTCCAGAGATATACTTCAACCCATAGCCTGTGAATGATTTTTTTATTTCCCTTTTTAACTCGGTTCGTGATCTTGATTCCGCAATGGCTTTTAAAACGCTCAAAATCTTCCATACTGCCGATGTCCATCTGGGATTAAAATTTTCTTCATACCCAGAGTCGGTTTCAAAGACCTTAAGTCAAGCTCGATTTGAGACTCTTGACGCTCTCGTAAAAATTGCTAACGCACAGGATTGCCACCTTTTTGTAGTTGCAGGGGACCTTTTTGATCATTTGCGCGTTCTACAAAAAGATATTCTTCGAGCAGCTAAAATCTTAGGTCAATTTAGCGGGGTTGTTGCAGTACTTCCCGGAAATCATGATTACGTCACGTCGCAAGAAGATGATCTCTGGAAAATCTTTCAAAGCACGCACCAAGACCGACTCTTAGTTTTGAGTGAACGACGACCCTACTCACTCCAACATTTTGATCTAGACGCCTGTATCTACCCAGCCCCCTGCCAAAACAAGCATTCAAAAACACACGCGGTCGGCTGGATTACAGAGTCCTCTCGTCAGAATGCATGCTTCCGAATTGGCTTAGCCCACGGAAGCTTTGAATGCCTCACCCCAGATACCGAGGGTGAATATTATCCCATGAAAAAAGAAGATCTCACACGTTCAGAGCTTGACCTATGGCTCATGGGACATATCCATGTTCAATTTCCTCCCCGACCGGGCGAATTAGACCGAATCTTCTATCCAGGCACCCCCGAGCCAGATGGATTTGATTGCCGGCACGAAGGAAAAGCCTGGATGATTGAACTCTCAGAAACCATTCCGCAAATGAATGGCACTCACCGCAAACAAATCCGCACCCAATCCATTTCTACAGGCAAGTACCGATTTCATCATGAAACCATTCGAAATATTCAGTCTCTCCGAGATTTAGAAACTCTCAAGGAGCGTTTTCAATCTCCGGAATATCGCCGAATGTTACTCAAATTAAGTCTCCAGGGCACTCTTCCTCGAGAGGATTACTCTCAATGGATGACCCATTTAGAACAACTCAAAACACAATTTCTGTATTTGGAGCCTGACACTACCTCTATCACTCTTCAACTCACTCCAGATGATATCGAACGCGAATTCACTCGAGAATCGTTTCCTTACCTTCTACTTTCTCAACTCGCCCAAAACCTAGAAGATCGTGACGCACTTCAAATGGCCTACGAGCTCATGAAAGACGTTCAAAAACAAGGCGATCAACGATGATTATTAAAAAACTCATCCTCCACCCTTTTGCCGGAACTCCTTATCGCGAAGTATCACTTCAACCAGGCCTCAATGTCATTGAAGGTCCCAATGATATTGGTAAATCAACGCTTTTTCGTGCGATTGAATGCATTTTATTTATTCCCTCACGGCTTCGGGCCAATACAATCGAAGGTCGCGAACTCAAACGCCTCATCCCCATTGGAGGAGATCATGCACGCATCTCCATTGAATTCGAAAAACAAGGTGCACTCTATCAATTAGAAAAAACCTGGGGACCATCCCCGATTTCTCAACTAACTTTCCCGGACGGAAAAATCCTCAATACCCCCGAAAAGATCGAGGAAACATTACGAGAACTCGCCCCCGTCCCATCAGGCACATTTCGCTCGGTGCTTCTAACAAGTCACAATGCACTTCAACGAACTGTTGATGAATTAAACAAAAACGCCGAAGCACTCCATTGCTTAGGAGACGCACTCCGACTCTCTTTAAATCAAAGTAACGGAATTTCTATCGATCGATTTAAAAGCTCCCTTCAACAAAAACTCGAAGAAATTTTTCTTAACTGGGAAATCACCAGCCAATCCCCAAAAAAAGGTCGTGGAATCGAAAACCCCTGGGAACGCCAAGGCTCAGTACTTCGTGCTTACTATACCAAAGAACTCCTCCGTCAAAAACTAACCCAAACCCGCAACTTAGAGACGGACCTCGGTGATCAAAGTAAAACCCTGAGCAAGAAACTTGAACTTCAATCCGAACTTCGAAACTTTATTCAAGATCACGAAAAAACAGTTCAATCGATCAGTGAACGACAAAACCTTCAACTTAAACTTGATCAAGCAACACAAGAAACGAATCAACTCACTCAAGATTTCACTACCTGGAATCAAGCAGAATCACATCGTAAATTACTCGAACCTGAAATCACGCGATTAGAATCACTCATTCAATCTCTTAATCAAGAACTCAGAGAAGCTCGAACGGAGGTTGGACGCAAAGCATTTCTCGCTCGGTTCGAAAAAATAGAAACCGCTCGAAAAACTTTTGAGGAACTTCGTCACACACACTCTCTTATTCCTAAGCTCACTCAGTCAAATATCACTCAACTTCAAAACTGCACCAGCTCCATCGAGAAACTCAAAGCCAGTCTCTTAGCTGCAAAACTACAGGTTGATTTAACTTCAAAATCTACGCTAGAACTCGCCGTTCAACGCGACTTTGAATCAGAAAAAAAAGAGATCACATCACCGACTACCCCTCTAGTCATTCGCGCTGGCGGAAAAATTCGAATCTCAACCGAACTCTTTCATTTAACCGTGACTTCGGGTGACGGAAAGATGGAGCAGCTTGAGGCGCAACTTCAAAAAGAATCTGAAAGCCTCAATCGATTTCTCACCCAATTTCAACTCAATTCCATCGAAGAAGCTTACGCACGATACGAAAAATGGAAACAGTCTAAACGATTGGTAGAATCAGCAGAAATAGCATTTCAAGCACTTCTTTCAGGTGAAGATTACGCAACACTCGTCCAACAATTTCAAACGACACAAAACTCACGCCCCTGTCGAGATCCCGACCTGATTGAAAAAGATCACACCGCAACTCATCAACTCCTCACAGCAAAAAAGAGCGATCTTACGGCCTCCATCCGTACGCTTCAAGAGATTCAACGACGCAATCCAGTACGAGAATCTTTTGAACTAGCTCAGCGCATGGTTCAAAAGGGAGTCGAACAACAAACTCTTCGTACTCAAATTTCTCAACTTCCACCCCTGCCAGCAGAGATCAAAGAACTTCAAACAATTCTCGATCGCTTTAAACAATGTCAACAATTGCTCCCTACTTTGGCAGACGAGATTCGCGAATTAACTCGCATCCTCACCGAAATTAAAACACGGATGCCCGAGCAATCCGCCCAAGATTTTGATCGCGAATACCGCCAAGCTTATGAAAACTATGAACGTGCGCTCAAACAAGGCAGCGCTCTTCTCCGTGTATTAGCAATCACTCAGGATCTGGAGAAAAACAATAGTGATCATTACGAGGATTTCCGCTCTCATGTAGAACAGTCTTTAAGTCAAATGAGTCACCAAAAATATGGTCGTTTCACCATGAAGGGATCGCTTCCTCAAGAATTCATTCGCAATGGCGATGGAGCTAAAATTCCATACTCGTGGCTATCCGCAGGAACTCAAGACGCACTTGCTTTATCGCTGCGTCTAGCCATGGCCAAGTTCTTCCTTAAAAATCGGAGTGGCTTCATACTGATGGACGATCCATTAATTGCGATGGACCCACAAAAGCAACAAGCCGCGGTTTCTCTACTCAGAGAGTTTTCAAAAGAAGCTCAGACCGTCTTATTTACCTGTCATCCATCTCATGCAGACCTTTTAGGTGGAAATCACATTCGTTTTTAAATCACCCCAATCCTGCTTGCTGGCCCATTTTTCATAATTGTGCCACCCCACTTCGGGAAACTGTCGACGAAGTAACTCTATATTGACCTTCATCCCACCATTTCCTAGCCACTCGTAAAAGCTTACGAGATCAGAATTTCCCTCTCTCATTTCTTCAGCGGCAATTTCCGAATAAATCAGTTTACGCCCAGTCACCTTTCCTAAAACTTCGGCAATCTTGATCCCACTGAGTTCATCGGATGCAATATCCAGACGTCTTCCTAGAAACTGATCCCGATTTTCAATGACGAGTGTCACAAAAGAAGCAAAATCCTCTAATGCTACTTGCTGAAGTTTACAAGGTCCCGGCAGTGGAAGCGATACTCGCCCTTGTGCTAACTCTGCTCGTCCCAACTCACCAAAAAGATTTTCCATAAAAAACACGGATCCAATAATTGTAAATGGAAGACCGATGTTTCGAATCAGCTGCTCAATCTTAACTTTAGTCTCAAGCAGCGAAACTCCTGTAGAACGATTTGCGCCGGCAGCCGAAGAATAAATATAATGCTGTATCCCTACTTCTTTTGCAGCTTGAGCAAGATTTTTTCCATGACGAATCTCAGCTTCAAGTCTATTTCCAACGGATGTACTCATGGCAAATACCGTCGAAACATCCTTCATTGCACGCACTAATGTCTGCTGATCTTCAAAATCACCTTTTGAAATTTCAGCTCCTAAACTTCGCAAACCCGAGATGTCTTGATGTTCCTCGTTGCGAATCAACGCTCTTACTCTATGCCCTTGATGGAGTAAGTTTCGAGCCAACACCCCTCCTTGACGACCGGTCGCACCGGTGACCAAAACAAATAAGGAACCAGGCATAGTTTTCACCTCCAAAGGGCCTTTTCCTAAATGACTTCTGCGATCACTTTTGCAGACCGTCAGGAGATGAAATCAGCAAATTACATACCGTGATTAAGAGAGACGCAACCGCTCACAAAACTTCTGAACTTAGCCGAATCGAATTCCGTCTAAAGGATGAAGTCGTGCTGCTCGTCTACTAGGATACAAACACGCCCATAAAACGATCATTAACGCACACAGAGAAACACCCAAGTAATAAGCCGGATTAAAAGTCACTGGTAAAGTACGATCATAATAAATATCTGGCAAAGTAATAAATTCATAACGTTTAAGAATCGAACAAAAGAGAAATCCAAGAAACACTCCACCACCGATTCCCACCCCTCCAATGAGTATCCCTTCAGAGAGAAAAATCGCAGCAATCTGACTATGCTGAGCGCCCATCGCTTTGAGAATCGCAATTTCTTTTTTCTTTTCTAAGACCATCAATGTCAAAGTAGTCACAATATTGAATGAAGCTACGACGATAATAAACGCTAAAATCACGAACATCGTAACTCGTTCAAGTCGAAGCGATGCAAAAAGATGAGAATTCAACCCTACCCAATCCTGGACCTTAAAAGACTGAGCAAGTTTGCGGATCTGATCAGCCACCTGAGGTGCTTTTTCAAAATCACGTACCGTGATTTCCCATTCTGAAACCACATCCGATTTCCTTAAAAATGACTGGACCGATCGGTCATCAGCAAAAACTGTATGCAACTCCTGCTCAGGGAGTCCTGAGTGATAAACACCCTCGACGACAAACTTTTTTAGACGAGGAACTCCATCTACCGGACCCTCTGTTTCTGTAGGAGAAATCAAGGTCACTCGATCCCCAGGAATCAAGCCCATCTCATAGGCTAACTCTTGACCCACAAATACTCCAGGCAATCGAGAAACATCTGATCCTTCTCGTTGAATCAAAAGCTGAGGATCTGCTGATTCAATCACCTTGGTTTTTAATTTCGACATTCTTTCAAGAGTAATGCCTTTAAGAACAACCCCCGTTACTTTTCGTCCAGTCCTAAAAATCACCTCGGTCGAAACGACCGGCCAAAAACTGACAATCTGAGGATCTTTTTTCATCTCCTGAACAATTCGTGATTGATCCAGAGTTGCCTTAGGAACATATCCGTTTTCAAAACCTTCAACTCGATCCGTGGGCGTCACTAAAACGTGAAGATCAGTCGACATCAGTCGCTTCTTTATTTCAGCCTCAAAGCCATCCATCACCGAGAGTACGATGATCATAGCTGTAACGCCCACTCCCACGCCAAAAACCGATAAAAGAGTAATAAAACTCAAAAATTTAGAATTTTTTTTCGACTTTAAATAACGAGTCCCAATCCACCGGGTCCAAGGACTCGCCCAAAGTTGAAAAAAACCATTTTTCTCAAATGCCTTAACGGGAGTAGAACTTCTGGTCATACTCCGCTCTCTTTAAAAGTGCCTGGGAAGGTTCAAAACGAGCACCAAAACGCTCTTGATATTTGCGGAGTCGATCTACCGCAATCCTCGCGCCTAAGGTATCCGCGTAGCGAAGTAACCCCCCGCGGAAAGGAGGAAAGCCGGTTCCCATGATCATGCCTAGATCCACTTCAGCTGGGGATGATACTACACCCTCATCAAGACAACGGGCCGCTTCATTGATCATCGGCAGAATGCAACGCTCAACGATTTCTTCAGTCGCAACTTGTGCAACTTTTCCAGAGGCAATCTTTTCAGGTTGTGAACTCACCCCGAGGATTTCATAAATCTTTGGATCAAGCTCCTTAGACTTACCTGAATAACAATACATTCCTTTGCCATTTTTCTTACCAAGACGTCCTGCTGCAACTACTTTAGGAGTTAAAGGTGACGGCATCATTCGATCACCAAATGCATGGTGCAATATGTGAAGCACTTTCTCACCGACATCGACTCCCACTTCATCGATCAACTCCATTGGCCCCATAGGCATTCCGAAATCAAGCAAAGCTTCATCAATTTCAGGAATGATTGCACCATCTGCTAACAGGTACATGGCCTCATTCAAATAAGGAACCAAAAGACGGTTCACCAAAAACCCAGGAGAATCTTTCACTACAATCGGAGTTTTCCCTAATTGCTTACTCAGTTGAAATAACGTTGCAATCGTTTGATCTGAAGTATTCTCACCTCGAATTACCTCAACAAGCGGCATCTTGTGAACTGGATTAAAGAAATGCATCCCTGCAAATCGGTCAGGGTGTTTTAAAACTCGTTGCATCTCTGTAATTGAAAGCGAAGAGGTATTGGAAGCCAGAACACAATCCTGACCTACATGTCCTTCTAATTCTTGAAAAAGCTTTTGTTTAACCTCCATTTTTTCAACAACAGCTTCGATCACGATATCCACTTTACGAAAACCTGAGTAATCGAGAACTGGACTAATCAAATTTAATTTCTGAAGGAGCTGTCGTTTATCGAGCTTTCTTTTTTGAACTTGTTTCTGAAAAAGTTTTGATGCCGCTTGAATTCCAAGTGCTAACGCCTGAGAGTTCAAGTCCTTCATACGAGCTGAAATATTCTTATCTGCTAAGAGCTGAGCAATACCTCCGCCCATCACCCCTGCACCTAAGACACCTGCACTCACTACTTGAGTCGGCTTGACCGAAACACCTTCTGGCAATCCGACTGATTTTTTTACTGCTTCAGTCAAAAAGAAAAGACGAATTAAATTTTTTGAAACTTCAGTTGCCGCAACAACTCCGAACCCATGTGCTTCGCGCGTAAGAGCCTTCTCCCGAGCTTTCCCACAAAGTTTTTTGTCTTCAGCATATCCGACACCCGTCTCCTGCAAAACTTGAATTGCTTGCAAGGGTGCTGGATATTTCCCACGAGTTTTTGAAATAACTCCTTCGATAGCTTTTTTAAAAATGAGTTTTCTACCGACCGGGTTTTTCTCTAATAAAGAACCCGCCAGTCCCCCCATTCCACCGAGTTTCGGAGTCGGAGCGATCCTTCGTCCTGATCTGAGCTTAGACAGATTCGACTTTACCCAGCTGAGAACATTCTGATCAAAAGCTTCTCGAGGCAGACAAGCATCAACCACTCCTACTTTAAAAGCACGATCACCAGACAAAGACTTACCAGTCAAGATCATATCTAAAGCAGTAGCAATGCCGACCTTTTGAGTGAGTCGCACGCAGCCGCCCATGCCTGGAATAAGACCTAACAGAACTTCAGGGAGTCCTACTTTAGCCGCGGCATCATTCGACATAACAATCGCCGAACTCGCCAACGCCAACTCTAACCCCCCCCCTAATGCCGCTCCATCGATAGCCGCAATAGTCGGAAAAGGCAGATCCTCCCATCGATTCAAAAGCTGGTGACCCATGGCAGAAAGAGCCTCTGCTTCGTGAGCTGTCTGCACACTTTGAATCATCTCGATATCAGCACCCGCGATAAAATTGCCCGTCTTGCCAGACAAGAGAATCAATGCATCAATTGCTTTATTCTCAATTTTATCAGTAGGGGTTTGCGCATTTGCTTCAGAAGAGGGAGCAGCAGAAAGAGATTTTCCACTGAGCGCTTCTAGTTCACTCAGAATCAAACTAAAATCCGCCATCACATTTCTACTAAGCTTATTTACTTTATCGCCAGGAAGATCAAAAGTCAGGGTCCAAATCCGCGGACCTTTCTGATCGGGCTGTTCGGTGAGTTTGAATGCGGAAGTTCCGAGTACAGTCATTGCTTGTCTCCATTGCCTTAAACTAAGATGCTGATAAATCGCTAATCAAGCGAATCATAGCAATGGATCGACTGAGCTACAACGACTTTGCATGAATAGAAAAAAGGGAGGAACCACTCCAAGAGTAGCCCCTCCCTTCATTAGGAAAGATTTGACTCAATTTAGACGGGACGCATTAAAATGTAAAAGTAACACTCCCCATCATAGAGTAAAAATTCATTCGAGCTAAAGTGCCCCCAATGTATTGCTTGTCAGCATCAAGGACCCCACCCATCGGGTATCCACCCCAAAGAATGGCATTATTAATCCATCCCTGTTCGCGCGCCGAAAACACATTGTAATACTTCCCCGTCACACCCACAGAAATAGATCGATTGACACGAATATCAAGACCAGCCGAAAGCGTTCCCAAGAACGACTTGACTTCATAATCCTGTCCCATCCACTGACGCAAATAGAGATTCTGAGAAAGCAATCTCTGATCATAATTCACATAGCTGAATGAATAAGCAGCACCGGCTCCAATAAACGGACGAACTTTAGAAGCAGAACCGAGAAAATGCAATTTCATCCCGAGATCAACCAAGTTTTGTTTCATCACAACTGTTTCGGCTCTCTGCGGTATAGCGTACGGATTTGCAATGTATTGAATATATGGATTGAAACCATTCATCACGATGCCAAACTCGCTATAGCTATATCCGGCCTCAAAACTGACGACTTCAGATGAACTCACTCCAAGTGAAACGCCAGTTGCAAAGCGAGGTCTCACATCGTAACCAAAAGATTCACCTGCAATTTGCGATAAGCCAAAACGAGGCTGAAGAGTAACGCGAGTTGACTCATCAGAAACATCAGATAAATGCGCAGAACTTGTAGAAGCAACTTCAGTAGGAGAATACTGACTCAATTCTTGCTGAACACCTGTTGTATTTCCAGCAGGCTGTCCAACACTCTGACCAGGATGTTCTGTAACAGGGGATGTTACAACTTGCTCAACTAGAGGAGTGGTAACTGAAGGAGAAGCAACTGGGACAGGAGGCAATACTGTTGCAGGAGCCGTCCCTCCTAATAACTGATCCGTACGAGTACGTTCATCTCTTAATCGAAGTTCTTCGAGACGCTCTTGAAGCATGTCTTCGTTTTTCACTTCAGTTCGAACACGTTCACGTCTTAAAAGCTCAGATCTCGACATATTCTGAACTTCAATTACTGGCTCCTCTGCTTCGAAAGCAGACGTAGATTCAGCAGATTGACCAGACTGATGAGACAATGACTGAGAAAGAACCGTATCTTTCGCCTTCTGAGAAGCACTCATGGTTTCTCGAAGAGTATTTTGCTCATCAACTCTTGAACTTTTATCATTAGAACTTTTATCATTATTTGTCGCAGCTGGAACACTGTCTTCGTAGACGAGTTCCGCTTTTGCATTCGAAGCCCCACTTGCTAGTGCCAGAATACTTACTCCAATCGCGACTCGCCACGGGGTTGGATTGAAATTTCTCATTTCCCTAACTCCTTGCTCTCAATATCCATTTTTCCCAGACCGAGCTTTACTTCTGGGCCTGCCCCCTTACTTACCGCTCACCTCTATTCGGTGCGCGCTGCATTATAACAAAAGACAAAGGAATTTCCTAGGGAATTATTGTCTATTTACTATTGAATTGAATAGAATAAATACAATTGTAGTTATTGAAAAATTTACAAAGGTCTGACCAATACTTCGACACTTGAGTTCAGAATCCTTGAATCTTAAGGCTTATTTTTATTTTTTATTGAAAATAAAGACGACAGAAGGCTCTCGGTTTTGATCATTTTTTATACAAATAGGTATTGAAATCCAAACACAGAAGCGTATCTCATTGAATTTAGAAGGGCGGCCACGCGGCACACCCTTTGCTTTAGTGTATGAATGTCAGGCGGGCTGATTAGGTACTGTACCCCCTAACCCCCCTAAGGTCCCTTAGCTAGTTGGCCCGCCTGACACCTTTAATTCCCACTCACTTTCTAATTCGAATACGATGCATATTCTTCTGATTAAAAAGCGTTTTTTGGACCATATCCCCGACTCGATTCGAAAGATAAGTGAAAGTTGGAACAATCAAAGTCTTAATTACTAGGGTTGCCAGAATCACCGCTATGGCAAGCATTAAAATGTACTCAAAAGTTGCTTGAGCTTTCTCATCTCGAGAAAACCATTTTCGCAGCTTTCGAAGATTCATTCCTGCGATCTCCGCGATTTCTGTGATCCCATCACTCCAAAGACACTGCGATAAATTTCTCGAACATTTCTCAATTGATGTTGAATCGAACCGAGTTCTTGAATGCGTTTTTGAGAAAGATATTTTGAAACTTGAGGATGAGTAGAGAGAAGACCGATAAATTCTCCTTTACCTTCAAAACTTCTCAAAGCACACTCTTGAACCCAAGCATAAGCATTTTCTCGGGTGACCCCCTCTTGCACAAGAGCAAGAAGATAATGTCCAGAGAATACAGTTGCACCCGCTTTTTCAAGATTAGCCTGAACACGATCCTCACGAACATCTAACTGATCCAACACTCGATTCATTCGAGTTAATGCATAATTGAATAAAATCGTCGCATCCGGCACAGCAATTCTTTCGACAGAAGAATGACTAATATCTCGCTCATGCCAAAGAGGAATGTTCTCGTAAGCCGCTTCAGCATAAGCGCGAAGCATTCGTGCACAGCCCGAAAGATTCTCTGACGAAATCGGATTTCGTTTATGAGGCATTGCACTTGAGCCTTTTTGCCCTTTTTGAAAACTTTCAAGCACCTCGCCCACTTCTGTTCGTTGCAAATGCCTCAGCTCTACAGCAATCCGCTCCAGCGAGGATCCGCAAATAGCTATAGCTGACATGAATTCCGCATGCCGATCACGAGGAATCACTTGAGTGCTCACTTCTTCTCGCCGCAAACCAAGACGAGCCAAGACTCTTTTCTCAAAGGCAGGGCCCCAGTGAGCATTCACGCCCACAGCACCAGAAAGTTTTCCTACACGTATTCCTTCGAGAGATCGGTTTAATCGTTCTAAATTTCTCTGCCACTCACAATACCATCCCAGAAATTTGAGACCAAAACTCGTCGGTTCTGCAAAAATTCCATGAGAACGACCAATCGTAGGCAAGCTTTGATATTTAAGCGCCTGCTTTTTCAAAGTCTTCAAAAGATCTTCAATATCTTTTTTAAGAATCGCGCCCACTTCCTGAATTAAAATTGAAAGTGATGTATCCACGACATCGGACGAAGTCAGTCCAAAATGAATATAACGTGAAATAGGCCCAATTTTTTCTGCGACGGCCGTCGTAAATGCAATCACGTCGTGACGTGTGATTGCTTCGTGGTATTCAACACGTTTTGGATCAACGCCTCCATCAGCGAGGAGTTGCTTCACTCGTCGATTCAGCACTTTCCAATCTTTTGCGGGAATCAGACCCTTTTTTGCAAGTTCCTCACAAACAGCCAACTCAACGCGCAACCAAACTTGGTAACGATAGCGTTCTTCCCACAGTCCTCCCATTTCTGGCAGGCAATACCTAGCAATCATTCGGTTCTCCAATCACCCGCAATCGGATGCACGTTATGAAGTTTTTCACCTTGAATGACACGCTTATACAAGGCTTCATAGCCTTCGGCCATCTGAGAATAATGAAATTTATCCAAAGCCCAAGAACGACACCGCTCTGGATCCCATAATTGATTTTTCTGCTCTTGGAGAAAATTCACCCACTGAGTTTCTGCGTCATAAGAGACCGGCGCATCTAAAAGAACTCCCACATCAGGCGGCAATAGTTCAGACAAACTTCCTTTTTTAGATGCAATGACTGGAGTGCCCGACATCAATGCTTCAACCACTACTAAACCAAAAGGCTCAGGCCAAATCACAGGAAATAAAAGTGCTCGAGAGTGAGTAAGAATTTGAGCTTTTAATTTTCCGTTCACAGGTCCGATCCACTTCATCTTAGGTCTTAGCTCAGCTTCAATTCGTCGAATGATCGGTCGACTTCCTCCTGCAATCATCAGAGGTGCATTCGCACGAGCACAGATCCTCATTGCACCCGTAAGATTTTTTACCTTCCAACTTGTTTTTGACAAAAAAAGATAGTGGCTTTTTTTCTTCTTAAGCTCTGGCTCAAATAAATATTCTGTAGGATCAATCCCATTATAAACAAAAACATCTGCCCCGTGACGAAGCGCATGATCGCGTGTCAGAAAAACTGCATTGAAAGGAAATCTCTCTCCCGACTTTCCATTTCCATGCACAGTTAAAATTCCTGCACACGGTAGTTTTTCCCAAATTCCCTCCTCGGGAGGTGCCATAAAATGAATAACATCGAGTCCAGACGGAAGCTTTTTCAACAAATCCATCGCTCCGAGTTCCGAATCAAGCATAGGCAAAAGACGCAAAGAGTCTGGAAGCTGACTTCCTTTTTTTGCGGCAACCCATACTTCGTTTCCTCGATCTCTGAGCCCTTGAGCTAACCACAAAACCATGCGTTCAACTCCACCATAGTTTCGAGGAGGAAGAAGAACGGGATGAAATAATAAAATCTTCATATGGATTAGCCCTTATCCAAAAGGACCCGTTCGGCCAGATTGATGAGCTAACCAAGCAGTGGCTTCAAGGCTGGCGATCACTGTGCCAAGACTACCTAATTGCGGATAGGCCTCATCTGAAACAACAAAAAGGCCATCGATTCCAGAATCTGAACCTATTCCTTTTTCAGAATAACAACGAAGATTTACAGGAATCTCTCCAAGATCTTGCATCGGATAAACTTTTAAAACATCTGCTTCAAACGAAGTAGATTGAAAATCAGGGAATACTTTCAATAAATGACGATCAATAAAAGGAACTAACTTAAACACCTGACGCATCATTCGAGCAGCTATCATTTTTTGATAGCTAGGACTTAAACTCTCAGAAGTATAAGGCATCACCGTTCTGAGAAAAATCAACCGATACGAATCGTCGGCTCGCGAACGAGATCCCCAACTCGTTGTAAGAACATAATCCGATGGAAATGCAGTCTCTATCTCTAATGGCGGCGAATCTTTTTCTTTCCAAATCATTCGTTGTGACATTCCAGGACAAATCGCCTCACGCTTCACCTGAAGACATATAGTAAAGCGCCATCCCATCGGCATCGGCGCATCTTTCAACTTCTTCAACCAAGATCGCTTCTGAATTAAAACTTTTTCTTTAAGCTGTGTCAGTGAACAACCTAATGCTCCCGCTCGAACACCCAGAGTGTGAACTTTTTTTTCGGAATCTTCGAAATCAGATGACGCAATTCTTTGAGCACTCTCAGTAATCTCGACGGCGATAAGCTTACCTTCACTCACGATCAATCGCTGAAACTCAAAGTGTTGCGAACTCTTAGAATCCTCTAAAAAATCTGCACCCTGTTTTTTCACAACTTTCTTAAGAAGGTCTCTAAATGTGCTGATCCCACCCTTAAAACTTGCACCCGTGCGAGCAAGGGCAATTCGCTCAATGAATTCACTAGCCACGATTGAACTCTGAGTACTCACATGTGAAATCAATCCATATGAAAGCCCTAAAAGGGCTTCCGAAAGATCATCACTTTTTCGAATTTCCTTGAGCTGAGAAATTTTTTTTCGAGGATCCTCCCAAATGGTATTCAGACCAGCTTGCTTAGCACTTCGATAAAGACCTCGCATTAGATCTTGACGTGCTATTTTTTGAGAACGCTCATTTACAAGATTCAAACGGTCTGGAAAGTTTCGCCAATATTTAGAATACCCTGCCTCAGCCTGATGTAACGCTGGCACAAGCTGAAGATGAGAATTAACTAGATTTCCAAATTCTCGATTTAACTCTCTGTCGAATGAATCATTTTCAAACGTTAGAGAAAAACGATTTGTCGAACCTAAAACTTGAGGCAATCCTTTTTGAAAATCAATGCGATTTTCCCCTTCGATCCATTTCTCAAAATAGCTAAGACAATGAGCAATTAACCCAAACTCACCGTTTCGACTTGCTGCCCCAATTAAAAAATTAGATTCAGGATCGAGACAATCCTCATAATCCCCTTGTACTTGCCTAGAAATAAACGTTTTTAAGGAATCCCCAAACGGAAGTACCAATACGGAAAGATCAAGCCGTGTAACTAAGGCAGCCACCCAGAGACTGCCTACATGATCTCCGAGCACTACCAGGTCATAATTTTCCTTAAGTTGCATTTTTTACCGGCCTCTGAAGATGCAAAGGCGTGACGCAAGTTCCTCGAGCTCGACAAACAACCACAGGATTGACAATGACCTCTGCCGAAGATGCTGCAAAGCCACCCCGTTCAGCCGGCAACACCTGAATCACCTTCCTAGCTTCAAACTCCATCTTTCGTGAAGTTTTACCTACCTGAATAATTCTTCCAACAGCTTCAATATAGTCACCTGCATAGACAGGGGCAAGAAACTCAACCATCTCGTAAGCTCGAAAAAGCCCTTCATCCCCATCTAATCGAATCAAGAGTTCTGTAGCAACATCACCAAAAAGTTGGAGCATGCGTGCACCACCTACCAATCCACCCGCGTAGTGAGCATCATGTCCTGCCATTCTGAGTCTGATGATGACCTCTGGTAAAGAAACAGAATCTGACATAAAAAATCTCTCCCCTAGAAATCGATACGGCTTAAGTTAGCATGTACCCCACTCAATTGACAACGGCAGCTCAACTAACAGAGTCAACAGCCTCTTTAATATAATTCATTACTTTCTCAGTGGCTCCCATTCGACTCTGCGCTTGCTCTGCCCAGATTCGCTTTTGCTCTGGAGTAACCAGAAGAGATTGCTCCACCCAACGAACCAAAACGGAAGCCCGAAAAGAACCATCACGAGTTTTACTATCCAATAAAGTGAGCTGTCGTGTACTCACAAGTTGAGCGATTTCCGAAAATTTCTCAGCCCCCATTGTACCTGCAGCCAGAGGAATTCCGTGAAGTGCCGGCTCAATAGTGCTGTGTACCCCACGCCCCAACCCACCTCCGATATAAGCCCAATCCATCCATTGATAGAGCTCTGATAAAACTCCCATTTCATCTAAAACAATCATCCGAAACGATCCAACTGACGAATCAGAATTCATCGAGTCTACAACAGGTGATTTCGTACGAACCCAAGATTCATTCGCATCTCGCAAGAATCCAAGCACCTCAGTTATCGTCGCTTCATCCACTCGATGAGGAACAACCCAAAGCGTTCCTGGCGTCTTTGCAAAACACTGACTCCAAGCCAAAAGATCTTCCTTCCATACCTGCCCTAAAATCCCCCAAGGGCGAGGCATTTCACGAAAAAACTCCATCAATTCTTTTGCCCTAAAATTTTGTCTTTGAGACCGAGCGTTCACTCGATCCCATCGAGGCTCACCTGCCTGGCAAACCGCTGCTTGATCAAATAGAAGCTTCAAAGGCTCCACATCTGCTGAATCTGCAGTCAATAGACATAGTTTGGGCAAAGGCACTCCCAAAAGAGCTAAAATCTTTTTACAAAGCTGAAAAGAACTCCTTACTTTTGCCCCTACAATCACCAAAGGAATTTCTAAAATAGAGAGACTCATCCACAGATCAGGCCAAGCCTCATACTTTGCTGTGACAAAAACAGCCGGTCTTAAAGCGGCAAGCACTTCTTGCCATCGTCCTTCTGAGGGAGAAAAACCCAAAAGAAACCAAGTATCACCAAAAGTAGCCAACTCTTTCTCGAGTCGACCAAGCGAACGAGTCGCTGACTGACTAAAAACCGTGACTACAATTTTTTTCTTCTGCTGAGCCCACAACAAAATCACAGGCCACAAACACTCTAATTCACCTTCACTAGCAGCATGAAACCAAGCAATCGAAGAATCGCCCGAGCTCATTTCAACCTGACCTTGAATCGACTGCCATTTATGATCAATACGACCATCAACTCGACGAAACGCCTCAATTCCCCAGCCCAAAACAGCACGGTAAAATCGACATCGCAAATTCGTATTATTCATGATCACATCTCAGATTTTGATTTCAATTTTTTGAGGATCTAAACCACCAAGACACTCATATTTTCGGTTTAACCTAAAACAATACCGGCCATCTTTTCCACAAGGCCTACACCAAAGGTCTGCCCCAAATGCCGAACTTTCTTTTCGCCAAGGACCGAAACCCATATCAGATACTGTGGGTCCATAAATTATCCAAGCTCGAACACCTACTGCCTCGGCCAAATGAGCAAGACCTGTGTCATTACCTAAATATCCCACTGATTGAGACAAAACTTCAGCAACTTGAGGAATACTCCAAATCCCAACACCTGAAATATGATCAACCTTTGCAGTTTTTAATTGATCGACTAATTCAACACTCGCTAGATCTGACGGAGTGCCTAAAACGATGGGAAACAACCCTAAACGTTCAATCAAACGAACATAATAAGAAACTGGCCATCTTTTTCCAGGCCACTGAGCTCCTGGCATGACACAGATAAAATTTTTCTTGAGATCTCCTAAGAAAGGATTTTTTTGAGCATATTGGGAATTTAAAATTAAATGGCGAGCGTTTGGCCGCTCATCCCCTGTACCACCTAATGTTTTTCCAAAACGTTCGACCATTGAAATCGGTCTCAGCTTCCTCGGCCAACATCCTTTTAAAATAAAATACCCGTAAAGCTTCCAACGTTGCTTTCGAAATACTATCCAGCACGGACCTCGTCGCATCTCCTGAATCGACCAAATCCAAAAAAATATCCGAGCTATATGACTTCGCAAATTATTATGTAAATCATAAATCTCATCATAGCGTTCAAGCCAAATTGTACGCCATAACTTCCACCACCCAAGAAACCCAGAGGTTCTTGTAAATCCCCAAATTTTGTGAACACGAGGATGCCCCTTGAGTACAGAAGAAAACTCTTCAGCAACAACCCAGTCTAAACCTTCCAAAGCGAACTGAGATTCAAGAGCGGCAGTAGATAAAATCAAATCCCCCAAACTACTGAGTCGGATAATCAGCCGCCTACGCTTCCCTTCAGATTTCAATGGAGTTGTTTGCATTGATTTTATATTTTTAAGATCACAACACAGGATGTAACTAAGCTCAAGACAGCAATCCTAGATCAAAGCCAATCAGATAAAAAAAAAGCAGGATCTCTAATGAGATCCTGCTAGAAGAAAGAAGGGGGCATCGAGCTATCTTAACACCGAGCTTCCTCGGCACTAGTTTTGCCGTGGGCGGGCTTAACTTCTGAGTT
>Ga0172367_10002604_pt1 | contig 24539 bp, 18 predicted proteins | sample Lak10m_FD_114542 | JGI IMG/M metagenome (GOLD analysis project Ga0172367, IMG submission 114542) | Freshwater microbial communities from Kabuno Bay, South-Kivu, Congo - kab_022012_10m | ecosystem: Environmental > Aquatic > Freshwater > Lake | place: Democratic Republic of the Congo: South-Kivu... | reverse complement strand
CAAGTACGCCATACCTGAGCAGGGCAGACATGCTGCGGTGAGGTTCCTGATGAGGGAGTTGCAGTACCGGGTACTGGATCGCGTCATCGACGATTGGATATTGAGGAAGTGATGAAAATCTTTATCGGTTGGGATAGCCGCGAGGATATCGCGTATCAAGTTTGTAAGAAGTCGCTTGAGAAGCATACGTCTGTACCACTTCAGATCAAGCCGATCAAGCAGACCGAGATGCGTGAACGGAATCTTTACTGGCGTGAGCATGACCCGTTGTCATCTACAGAATTTTCTTTCACGCGCTTCCTTGTGCCGCACCTGTGCAACTACGAGGGGTGGGCGGTGTTCATGGACTGTGACTTTCTCTGGCGTGGGGATGTCGCTGCGCTTGAGAACTACATGGATCCATATTACGGGGTGCGTGTGGTTAAGCACGACTACAAGCCGAAAGAGTCAACGAAGATGGACGGCAGGGTTCAGCACCAGTATCCACGCAAGAACTGGAGCAGCATGATCCTGTGGAACTGTGGGCATCCGTTGCTCAAGACACTCACTCCCGAAGTTGTGAACCGCGAGTCTGGGATGTACCTGCATCAGTTACGGTTCCTGTGGGACGCGACCATCGGTGAGTTGCCTATTTCTTATAACTATCTGGAAGGGTGGCACACCCGCGAGGACTGCCCGAACCCGCAAGCCGTTCACTTCACCAGAGGTGGGCCGTGGTTCAAAGATTGGGTAGATGTTGAATACGGTAAAGAGTGGATGGATGTAGCCAAGGAGATTGTCCATGAGTGAGATCAACAAAGAAACAGTTGAAGACGATGAGGCATATCTGATTGTTCCGCAGGAAAACGTCAAGGTCGTAGCGCATCCCGAAACGGTGTGGGCAAAGATTGACGACGATGGAAAGTTGGAGACGCTGCGATGGGACATTGTAGAGATGTACGCATTGGAGTTCGACTCGCTAAACCGTAACGGCAAAGACAAGTCACAGACGCACGTGATTTGTAAGTTGTTGATGTTGGTGCGCGATCAAGTGAGACAGCAATATGCCAGTCGATAACGAGTCTCCACCGGGCGCGTGGAAGACTGAGATGGAACGGATGCCGTGGAAGTTTCAGCAAGAAGAGAAGGTAGGTTGGGCGTTGTCTCAGATACGGCTACACGGGATGTTTAAGGAAGCCGAAGTGCTTGCTCAAGAAATCATTACATTAAAAGTCGAACTAGAACACCTACGTAAATCTAAGATTGACCCATGATTGAAACAATAACATTGTCATCTAGGCTTCCTATAATTGGAGGCCATGGCGATTACGTATCAGCAAATCAACCTAGAGGAGCGGGGCGTCAAGCGACGTTTGACCCTGCTGCAGAAGGCTTGCTTGCCGAACGACAAATTCTACTTCCCGCAGGACGGCGTGTGGTGGATGGCGTATCATCGGACTACGCCTGTGGGCTTCGGGTGCGTCAGTCCGTCCAAGCAATTGGCAGACGGGGTGTACCTAGGCAGGTGTGGGGTTCTTCCTGCGTATCGGGGTCGCGGGATACAGCGCCACATGATTCGTCTAAGACTATTTTGGGCGAAGCGGCATGGTTACAAATGGGCCGTATCAGACACGACGGACAACATCCCAAGCGCCAACAATCTAATTTCGTGTGGTTTCAGACTCTATGTTCCCGAGGTGCAGTACTCGTTTGCCCGAGCGTTGTACTGGAGGAAGAAGTTGTAAGTGCCTATCAAAGATCCAGCACTACGCCGCAAGATGCAGAAGATCTATTCTCAGCGGTGGTATCTACGCAATCGCAAAGAGCAAGTCGCCAAGAATCTGAAACGCAAAGATCGCGTTCGGGTACTCTGGGTCGAGTACAAGGCTGCACAGAAATGCAGTCATTGTGGGTTCCAACACCCTGCAGTCATCGACTTTCATCACGTCATCAAAGAAGGCAAGAAATCAGTCAACAAACTTGCCACTCAGAAAAACAATTTGAAGGCCGCAATCCGCGAGGCCGAAGAGAAGTGTATTCCGTTATGCTCCAACTGCCATCGCATACTGCACTGGCGAGAACACAAACAGCGTAGGAAAAAACGAAAGTGGAAATCGAAGAAGATATCTTAGACTTGATTCGTGCGCTACCAAACGATATTAATGACGCTTCAACAACAACGGAAATGAAATTCCTCACTGTCGGTGGGGTTCTTTGGGCATGTCACGATGAGATTCAGCGGCTGCGTGAAGAAGTGGCGCGATTAAAAAAGGGTGGCAAAAAGAAATGATCTATTCAGGCGCGGGGCCGTTGCCCCGTCATACATATTGTTACGTTGAACCTAAAACATTTGGCAACGATAAGTGGGAAAGAGTTGCGTGGTTTGGTCTGGTCAGTCATCCCGGCAGGACTTGGGGATGCCATGTCATGTTGGAGTGTGGTGCGGTGTATCGCAACGTGCCACTGCATAAGTTAGCGCACGAACAAGTTGATTTTGATTGGGAACCCTGCGACTCACAAACTTGGGATTGTTACGGACATCACTTTAGCGTGGTGGAGTATCCGTTTCTTGAAGCCGTGCCTATGGGCGTGAAACTACGAAGCAAGGAAGAACTACGTGGTCGTTATATGTTTACGGCAATCCCTATGCTCGACGGGTTCAGTCTTGAGCCAGAACAGTCCAAAGAGTTTTACTTCATCAAGTTAGACAACGGCAGGTTCACGGCACAGCCGACCAACCACATTCTTGTACACGACAAGTCTTTCACCACGGTGGTTGAATGGCCTCGGCTGCAACGGCAGACCGAAACATGGAGCGTTGATCCATGAGTTCAGGAGTTAAAAAGTGGCAGTACCAAAGATAAGAACTTGCAAAGAGTGCAAAAACACATTCGTGAACCCTGAGTCATTCAGGTCACACAAATACAAGTTTGGCGACTGCAGAAGCGTAGACTCACTGCTTTTTGCGGGGTACATCGAGACCCCTTTGGGTTGGAAGCACAAGAAGACGGCAAAGAAATGAAGTTACTCACGGTCGATTTTGAAACTTTTTACGACAAAGCGTTTTCGTTGTCGAAATTAACCACGGAGGAGTACATCCGTGATGATCGCTTTGAGGTCATAGGCGTGGCGGTGCAGGTGGATGATGATCCGCCCGAGTGGTTCAGTGGCACACAGAAAGAAACTGCTGCGTGGTTGAATCAGTTTGATTGGGGCAACTCGTTTGTCTTGGCCCACAACACACAATTTGACGGACCCATCCTATCTTGGATCTTTGGTATCAAGCCGAAGGGGTGGTTAGACACGCTCTGCATGGCGCGAGCGGTACATGGAGTGGAAGCGGGAGGGAGCCTCAAGGCTCTAGCCGAACGGTATCAGTTGGGAGCAAAGGGCGATGAAGTGGTTAACGCGCTTGGTAAACGCCGTGTGGATTTTTCTGGAGAAGATCTTGATCGGTATGGTGTTTATTGCCGCAATGACGTTCGTCTTACTTATGATTTATTTACCAAGTTGGTTAGTGGATTCTCTCAGAAAGAACTGAAGGTCATAGATCTGACCCTCCGCATGTTCATCAATCCGGTACTGGAGTTGAACTTGCCGTTGTTAGAGTCGCACCTTGAGTCAGTCAAGGAAAAGAAAGCCAGATTGCTTGCAGCGGCTGAAGCAGACCGCGACTCATTGATGAGCAACGATAAGTTTGCAGATTTGCTAACTCGGTTAGGTGTCGAACCCCCCAAGAAGATTAGTGCGCGTACTGGTAAAGAAACATGGGCATTTGCCAAGACTGACGAAGAGTTCAAAGAACTACTGAACCACCCTGATCCCCGTGTACAGACTTTGGTTGGTGCTCGGCTCGGTACAAAAACTACTTTGGAAGAGACACGTACCCAGAGATTTATAGATATCTCTCTACGAGGGAGCCTACCAGTACCAATTAGATACTACGCTGCACACACCGGAAGATGGGGCGGCGACGATAAGATTAATCTGCAAAACCTACCACGCGAGAGCAAGTTAAAGCATGCAATCGTAGCCCCCGAAGGATACGTCATGGTGGACTGCGACTCATCGCAAATCGAAGCGCGAACTGTGGCTTGGCTTGCGGGGCAAGACGAACTGGTGGAAGCGTTCGACAAGGGCGAAGATGTTTATAAGATAATGGCGTCTGCTATCTACAACGTGCCTGTAGACGAAGTAGATAAGGCACAAAGATTCGTCGGAAAAACAACGATTCTCGGTGCAGGGTATGGCATGGGGGCGATCAAGTTTCAGATGCAGTTGAAGGCGTTCAACGTAGACGTTGACCTCGAAGAATGTCAAAAAATCATCAACGTGTACCGTGAAACATACCCAAAGATCCCGGCACTGTGGCGGCAAGCCCAACGCTGCCTTGAATCCATCCTGACCAAGAAGGCTTGCAATTTTGATGCGGTTGGCGCGGTGTTGTTTGACCCCCGCCAGAACGGGTTTCTTTTACCGAGTGGTCTGTGGCAACGCTACGAGAGTCTACGGAAAGTAGATGACGGACAATCTGTCCAGTATGAGTACAGCACCCGTAAAGGTGTCGTCAAGATCTATGGTGGAAAGATCGTTGAAAACATTTGTCAGGCCGTGGCAAGATGCGTGATCGCGGAGCAAATGTTGCGGATTTCAAAACGCTATCGGGTTGTGTTGACTGTACATGACGCCATTGCCTGTATTGCACCAAAAGCCGAGGCTGCGGAGGCGCAGCAGTACGTGGAAGAGTGTATGAGATGGCGACCGGCATGGGCGGCTACTCTGCCTTTGAACTGCGAGTCGGGCATGGGTAAGAGTTACGGGGATTGCAAATGACTTCATACAGTTGGTCGTATTCGTCGTTGGACTTGTTCCAGCAATGTCCACACAAGTATTACCGACTGAAGGTAAAGAAGGACATCAAGGAGCCGGTTAGCGAGCATCTGGTGTACGGACTCGACATGCACAAAGCAGCCGAGAAACACCTCAAAGATGGCAAGCCGATACCCGAGCGGTTCAACTACTTGACCCCTGTGCTGAACAAACTGAAAGAGTACGCCGGAGAAAAGTTGTGCGAGTACCGGATGGGATTAACTAGAAACCTAGATCCGTGTGGCTTCTTCGATAAACAAGTTTGGTGGCGTGGCGTAGCAGACTTGATCATCCTAAACGGTGACTCTGCAAAAATTATCGACTACAAAACCGGCAAGTCCTCGAAGCATGCAGACACAAAGCAGTTGGAAATCCTGTCGCTGGCGGTGTTCAAACACTTCCCGCAAGTCAAACGGGTAAAGGGTGGGTTGATATTCGTCGTTGCCAACGAGTTTGTGAAAGGCGAGTTTAACGTAGAGCAGAGTTCAATCTACTGGCAGCGGTGGTTGACTGGGACTGCCCAGTTGGAGAAAGCGTTTGAAGTAGACGTATGGAACCCCCGCCCTAACTTCACATGCAGAAAGTGGTGTCCGGTTAAAGACTGCACTCACAACGGAAAATAGATATGAGTAAGCGATTGGAAACTAATTTAAAAAATCTTCCGATTGAAGAGGAAGATGTATGGGTTCCACTTAGTGTTAATTTTGGTAACAACCGAGAAAGCGGCAAATACAATATTTGCGACCTACGTATAAAATCTCATACCAATTCTTCTGCTTTCCCGATGACCGTTAAAATTGAGACTACAGACGAACAGATATACGACTTTCAGCAAGAAGTCTCCGCAATTACCATAACAATTGAAGGTGAGTGGGAACTTAAAAATTTGTTGCAATCATTTCAGCAAATACTTGAAGCGGAGAAGTTACTAAACGCAGTAGATAAAGGAGACAACTATGGCTCGTGACTACCGTCGTGAATACGACAACTACCAAGGCAAACCCGAACAACTGAAGAACCGCGCTAAACGTAATTTTGCTCGTGCCAAGATGATGGCGGCCGGGCGTGTACGTAAAGGTGACGGTAAAGATGTTGACCACAAGCAGCCGCTGAGCAAAGGCGGTTCAACAAGCAAGCCAAACTTGCGGGTTACTAGCGTCCATGCCAACCGTGCATACAAGCGACAGAAGGATCGGAAACCTGCCTAATGCAGATCATTGAAAACAAAGCATTGCTGATTAGAGTGCGTGAGCCGGGGAGAATAACCTCGGTCATACGAACGGCAAAGCAACTGAACGATACTGATGTGCTTGTGAAGTGGGGCGTGGAAGAAGCGCAGATCCTCAAAAACCTGCGGCTGAAAGATGTGCCTTCCCCAATTATGCGAGATTACGCATGGCCGGGATTGCAGAGGCCGTTTAAGCATCAATACGACACGGCTGCGTTCTTGACCTTGCATCGGCGGGCTTTCTGCTTCAACGAGCAAGGCACTGGCAAGACGGCATCGGCTATCTGGGCTGCGGACTACCTCTTTGAGCAGAAACTAATCCGGAGAGTTCTTGTGCTATGCCCGTTGTCGATCATGCAGTCGGCGTGGGAGAACGATCTGTTCAAGTTCGCTACTCACCGTACGTGCGCTATCGCACACAGTTACTCCAAGGAGAAGCGCATACAGGCAGTCCAGAGCGATGCTGAATTTGTCATCGTCAACTATGACGGACTGGACATCATAAAAGATGCTGTAATTAAAGGCGGCTTTGATCTGGTGATCATCGACGAAGCCAACGCTTACAAGAACGTAAGCACAAAAAGATGGAAGGTACTGAATTCCATCCTTATGCCATCCACTTGGGTATGGATGATGACGGGTACGCCAGCAGCGCAGACACCGACAGATGCTTACGGACTAGCCAAGATCATTAATCCAAGCGGTGTGCCAAAATTTTTTGGATCGTTTCGGGATCAAGTACTATTCAAAGTATCCCAATTCCGGTGGGTTCCCAAACCATCGGCACAGCAAATTGTACATACAGCACTTCAACCAGCAATACGTTTTACCAAAGACGAATGTCTGGATCTGCCGGAAATGACTTACGTCATGCGTGATGTACCGCTCACCCCACAGCAGACTACGTACTACGAAGAGATTCGTAAACAGATGCTTACAATTGCAGCGGGGGAAGAAATTACAGCGGTGAATGCTGCGGCCAGTCTCAACAAACTATTACAACTTTCATGTGGCGCGGTCTACTCGGATAGTGGAGAGATCATCGCGTTCGACGCCAAGAACCGCATGTCCGCATTGTTGGAGGTTATTGAGGAGGCAAGCCAAAAAGTAATCGTGTTTGCCCCATATCGTCATGCTATTGAGATCATTGCGGAAGAGTTGAAGGCTAACAAGATATCCTGCGAGATCATCAATGGCGCAGTACCCGCCAGTAGACGCTCGGAAATTTTCAAGAAATTTCAAGAAGATCCGGAGCCGCGAGTACTTGTCATACAGCCCCAAGCAGCAGCACACGGTGTCACGTTGCATGCAGCCAACGTTGTTGTATGGTGGGGACCGATTACGTCTATTGAGACTTATTTGCAAGCCAACGCTCGTGTTCACCGTGCGGGACAACATCACCCTTGCACCGTGGTACATTTGCAAGGCAGTCCGGTCGAGAAGCGTATCTACAAGATGCTGTCTCAGAAGTTAGATGTTCATACCAAGCTGATCGAACTTTATCGAAATTTTGTTTCGGAGATTGCTTGACTTTGTAAAGCAGAGGCCATAAATTAGAAGACCCACGAGGAGAATACTATGAGTGCAATGAACGCAGAAAAACTCGCGGCAATCTACGTAAAAATCCGAGATGCCCGTAGAGACTTGGCTAAGAAAGACGAAGAACTCAAGGCACAACTTGATGTTGTTGCCGAGCAATTATTAGAGATATGTAAGGAGCAGGGTGCTCAAACCATCCGTACTCCGCATGGCACTATTTCGCGCAGACTGAACAAACACTACTGGACTAGTGACTGGGATTCGTTCTTCAGATTTATCAAAGAGAACGACACTTTCTCATTGCTCCAGCGTCGTATCAACAACGCAAATATGGATCAGTTCCTTGAAGAGAACCCAAACCTTCACCCGCCGGGGTTACAGGCAGACATCGGTCAAACTATAGTTATCGTTAAACGCTAAGGAGCGCATCGTGAGCAATAACATTACTGTTCTGGACTCAGGGTTGCCAGATTACTTAAAGACCCTGCAAGTTGATAACACAACCAAAGCCCTCATGGGCGGCGGTAGCGGATCGCAGTCCAAGCGCATCTCCATCCGTGGAAGTGTGTGGCGATTGATGATCAACGGAAAAGAAGTTACGCAGAATGAAGATCGTCACTTGAACGTGGTGATCATCGCTGCTGCACCGAAGGTATCCCGCACGTTCTACGGACAGCAGTATCAGGAGAGTGGTGAAGTCGTCGCGCCTGACTGTTGGTCGGCTGACGGCGAAGTACCTGATGTCAAGGCTGCATCCCCGCAGTCCAAGCGGTGTGTAGACTGTCCGCAGAATATTGCTGGTTCTGGGCAAGGCAATAGCCGTGCTTGTCGCTACTACCAGCGTATCGCTGTCGTGCTGGCTAATGATATTGGTGGTGACGTATTCCAGTTGACGCTGCCCTCAACGTCGATTTTTGGCGAAGGGACTAACGGCAAGTGGCCGCTGCAAGCCTACGGCAAGATGCTTGGCAGCAAGGGTATTCCGGTTACTGCCGTGATTACCGAGATGCGGTTTGATACTGCTAGCGCGACTCCGAAGGTTACCTTCAAGGCGCTGCGGTTCTTGGAAGCCGATCAGCATCAAATCGCCATCAAGCAGGGCGAGACGGATGCAGCCAAGAAAGCCATCACCATGACTGTGGCAGAAGCAGATGGTGTGAAGTCGAAGGCTATTGCTCCTCCGAAGCCGGTGGCCGCTGCCCCTGCTGAGCCAGTTGAAGAAGCTGTTGTCGAAGAACCTGTGAAGCGTACGTCGAAGAAAGCGGAGGAGGCCGCAGCCGGTAAGCCCGATCTGTCCAAGATTCTTGCCGATTGGGATGACTAATGGCGACCGTTAAGGGCTACACAACGTTGATGGTACAGGCAGTTTACGATGCGAATCCGTTTTATCTTGGCGTAAAACTGGCAAAGATTTGCATCAAGTTGAACATACCTGTGGTCGATGTTGCGGAGTACCTGAACGTGAGCAGACCGACTGTTTACTCATGGTTTATTGGTAAGCGGGATGTCGCTCCTAAGTACGCTGAACAGGTACAGAAGTTAATCGACAAGTTGTCGTAAAAGTAGGTGGGCTAGGTTCGCTACCGAAAAGGGCATCGCCGTCTGCCCCTGCCCACTCTATTTGACGGTCTTTTGAGGACGGCTATGCTTACACGTAAGGACTTTCTTTCTCTTGTTCTTCCCCCACTGGGAGAAGGTGAGTCCTACTGTACCGTTGGCATCAAGGAAGATGGGGAGAACAAGGACGTTCGCCAGCGGTTTGTTGGTAGTGTTGATGAGATCTCACAACATGCAGACGAGTTTGTAACTAGTCAGTACAACGCTTTCTATGGCATGGCGAAGTATGGCGAAGAGAAACGCCGTACTACTAAGAACGCCATCGCTCTCAAGTCGTTCTACATTGATCTGGACTGCGGTCCCGGTAAGCCGTTTGTAGATCTGAACGAGGGGCTGATTGCACTCAAGGCTTTCTGCAAAATAACCAATCTGCCAAGACCGACCATCGTGAAATCGGGTATGGGAGCGCATGTCTATTGGATATGCGAAGAAGCCCTGCCACGTGAGCGGTGGACAGTATACGCCGAGCGGTTGAAGCAACTGTGCGTACAGCACAAGTTTGAAGTCGATCCGGTCGTGACCGGCGAGGCTGCGCGTATCCTGCGTATCCCTGAGACTTTCCACGTTAAGGATCCGACCAATCCGATTCTGGTCGAAGTATTACATGTGGGGACCCAGCTTCCACTTAATGAGATCCATAAACTTCTTGAGCCAAGTCTTGAGGACTTGAACGCTAGCCCCCCGTCAGGCAGACGGCAGTTGGATGCGGCGACCCTTGCGCTTATGGGCAATGCCCAGTCGCGGTTCAAGACCATACTGGTCAAATCATTGGAGGGTACGGGCTGTGCCCAGATTGCCCACATCTTCAACAATCAAGCAGAGTTAGAAGAACCGATGTGGCGGGCTGGACTCAGCATCGCCCAAGTTTGCGTGGATCGAGACAAAGCCATTCACGTACTGTCTAACCAGCACCCAGAGTACTCACCGGAGGCTACCGAGCGGAAAGCCAACGAGACCAAAGGTCCGTATACCTGTGAAACGTTCAAGAAGATAAAGCCTTCCTTGTGCGAGGGATGCCCCCACAAATTCACATCTCCGGTGCAGTTGAGCAAGGAAATTGTCGAGGCCAGCGAAGAAGATAACAAAGTCGTAGAAGTTGAAGAAATCACCAAGGAAGAGCGGCAGTACACGATTCCCAAGTACCCGTTCCCGTATTTCCGTGGTCGCAACGGTGGCATCTACCGTAAGAACAAGAGCAAGGAAGACGATACCGAAATAGATGAATTAATCTTTCCATACGACTTGTATGTGGTTAAGCGCATCGTAGATCCCGACTTGGGAGACGCTTTGTTATTGCGATTTCATACCCCCAGAGATGGTGTGCGAGACATCATTCTCCCCAATACCTCTACGGTATCCCGAGAAAAATTCATGACCCTCGTAGCATTCAACGGAGTCATGGTGCTTGGAAAGAAACAGGAAATGCTGATGAATTACGTGGAAACATGGAACAACCAGTTGATGCACGAGAAGGCAGAAAAGGCGCACCGCCAGTTTGGTTGGACTGAAGGCGAGTCGTCGATAATCATTGGTGACCGTGAGATCAAGGCTACCGAGATTGTATACAGTCCACCTTCTGCGCCGACGTTGCCCAACGTGCCGTTCTTCCAGTCGAAGGGCGACTTCCATACGTGGAAAAACATCATCAACCACTATGCCACTCCCGGTTTGGAGTACCGTGCTTTTGCTTTCTTCTTGGGATTTGGCATCCCCCTCATGCGCTTCACCGGACTAGAGGGCTTCCTAGTAAACCTGTTTAGCCGTGACTCTGGCTCGGGTAAGACCACGATTCTGCATGCCATCAACAGCATCTACGGACGCCCGAAGGAACTAACTTTGGCTCCGAAAGACACGTACAACGTGCGTATGCAGCGACTTGGAGTCATGCAAAATCTGGCCGTTACGATGGACGAAATCACCAACATGGACGCAGAACATATGTCTCAGCAGGTCTATGACGTTACGTCCGGTCGTGCCAAAAACCGACTCAAGCAGCATGAGAATAGTGAGCGCACAAACAGCACTCAGTTTCAAACAGGCATGATCTCGTCATCTAATAGATCTGTTATGGACATACTGCTATCCCTAAAGGCGTTTCCAGATGCTGAACTGAAGCGTATTCTTGAGATACCTGTCCTTCCAGAACCAAACGCAGACGCTATCTGGTCGCGTACTCACTTTGAGCGGCTAAAGGATAACTACGGACACGCTATTGATCCGTACGCTCAAGCCATCGTTGGGCAACTTCCTGCGGTAATCGAATTGGTAAACAAGACCCGAGATAGAGTAGACCGCCATGCCGAAATGCGTTCCACAGAAAGATACTGGAGTTTGATTGTGTCGCTGTCGGTAGCAGGGGGGCTGATTTCCAAACGGTTGAATCTGCACGACGTTCCCATGCAGCCGGTGTTTGATTTCGGCATTAAGCTAGTTAGGGATAGCCGCAGTAAAGGCAAGGAATACATGTTCGATGCTGACGAGTTCCTGAGTTTGTTCATGCGGAACAAGTACCACGAGGTACTTATCATTAACGGCAAGCAGGACAAGCGCACCGGACTTGAGCAAGGACCGATTCGAGAACCCCGCAACGCGCTGAGCATGCGGTATGAGCCTGACACAAAGATGTTGTATGTGTCGGCCAGTGCCTATCGACTTGAATGCAACCGCATGTCTATGAACTTTGACGAGACGCTCAAGCCCTACATTAAGGCCAAGGCGCTCATCGTGCATCCCGGCAACGAGGTCATCAAGGTCAAACGCATGTTTGTCGGCACAGCAGCCAGCAACACGGCAGGAGTGCGATGCCTTTGGTTCGATACCACCAAGTTAGGCTTCTTCAATGAAGAATTTCTGATGGGCGACGATGAAAATATTCAACCTACAGATAGTGGTTGAGTGGCATAAATTTCAACCCGGTTCATCGTTTTTCATACCGTGCATTGATCGCAAGGCTGTGGAGAAATGGGTTTTATCTGAAGCTCGGCGGTTGAAGCTTAACGTCTTGTGTAAACAAGTTATAGAGAACGGGGTATACGGTTTGCGTGTTTGGCGAGTACCGCCTAGAATGTCCTCGCACTCTAGTTCTCCCTGAATGGGGACTCCTTTACCCCCCGGTTCGCCGGGGGGCTTTTTACTCGTACAACAAGTCTGTTGCGAGATCTTCCTGCTCTTCAAGTTCGCTTTCGTCCAGCATGCCCTCAGTATCGTATCCAAGCTGGTCGTATATCTCTTGGGCCAACTTGGGATCGACACGTACACCATTCACCGACTGGTTAAGTTTGATGTAATGGTTGGTCACTGAGCGGCTGATTGATTCATCCGTAATCGGCTTGCCGGGGTGCTTCTGGTTGAACTTCGTGATGTCTTTAAGCGTATTAGCGCGACCTTCATCATCCTCGGCAACGATAGCCATCATTGCGCGGCGGATCAAACCATCACGGCGCTCGTTTATCTCACGCTCAAAGGTCTTGGCTACACCAGCCTGTTGATATGCCTCGCTTATCTCAGAAGGCGCAAAGCCTAATAACTGCATAAACTGGTTGTACTTGCTGATGTCATCAACAACCGGAATGTTGTCCTTGGTCAGCGCACCGTCCGTGCCGTATCGGAACGACTTAAATATGTTGGCAACCACACGAGGAGTCAGCGTCTCCATGCCCTGACTGAATCGGCCTTCTGAGAAATGCTCAAAGGCACGAGGGGCATTTACCGCATAACTAAACGCAGGGCCAAGCATCTGTTCCATCGCATAGGTAGCAGGGCCGACTTCCGCGATGCGCCTTGGGTCATCACGCCACAACATCTGATCCCAACCACTGCGGCTGGCGATATCTACACCAAGCAAGTAGTTTATCGGACCCCGATAATTGAACATACCGACTGCTTGGCGCGTGGCATCTTGTATGTCATACAGTTCATCATCGTCACCAAACATGCCGTTAAAGGCAGAGGCAAGAACTTGGAACGCGCCCATCAAGGGCAGACCCTGCGCTCCAGAGAACACGTATGCCATTCCGTAGAACCCAAGCAACTGGGCACGGGCGATGTTCTTTACTTCCTTGCTTTCCCCACGAGTAGCCTGATCAAGAGCCTTAACCAGCAGCCACATGCGGTTCAGAGCAAAGCGTTTGAAGGTAAGGGCCAACCGTGCAAGACCATTCTGCATGATCGACGGGCCAGCCTTCGGGAACGAAGAACCATATGAGTCATACACAGCGCGTTTGGCATCGGTGTAGGCTGCTTCTAGCAGTTCGTCGCCCTTCAGCCCTTTCTTCTGGAGTTGGTTTTTGGCGAGTTCGTAGGCCGATATGAAGGTAAGACCACGGTTGTAGCGGTCACTTATGGCGAAAATATAGCCCATTGCACGGTCTACTCGCGCCTTAACCTCAAGTGCCTTGCTGCCAAAATCACCGAAACGGTTGTTAAACTCGGCCAGATCCATGATACGTTGCTCGCCAAGCACTCCATCCTCGGTAGCACGCTTCATTACTGACGGCAGTTCAGCGATTTCAGATGGTAGTTTTTTATTCGGATTCATGTAGTAGCGGTGTGCCCGCTGCATGCTTGCCGCAGCGCGACCAAATCCGTACTTACCACCGAGCAGGCTGTACACGACCATCGGGATGTGCGTAAGGTCGATGATTGCCGACGATACGTTGCCGCCCATGTACATGGTGAAACTGAAATACGCAGCCTTACTAGCGTAGTTATCCAGTTTAGGGTTGTTGAAGAAGTCGATTTGCCCTTGGACTACTGCTTCAAGATCGGATGCTTCTTCGTCACTCAGGCTGAATAACTTGAACGAGTTACGATCTGCGCCGTCCTCAATAGCCTGTTTCATAGCCATGCGGCGCAGAGCATCAGTATCGTAGCCGTTGCGTACCATTCGTCCCTTGCTGTCCTTGTACGAAACCCAGAACGAGCCTTGGCCAAGGTCAGCCCTCAAATCCTCAAACGCCTTATTGATCTGCGGCATGAATCGCATGTTGACTAGTCTGCGGGCGTAAGCACTACCGACGCTGGCGTAAGCACGGAGGACATCTGGTTCGTATCCCGGTGTGTTCTTACGCTTTCTACGCAGTTGCAGCACCGACGTAGCGGGCATGTAGTCCATGTACAAATCGAAGAGTTTGGCGATGGTCTTCTCATCAACATCGTTTTCGCGCAACTTGCCTACAATCTTGCCGTAGAACCCAGCAGGAGGGATGTCAGATGCAGCAAACTCGGACGCCATTTTCTTTACGATCTTGCTCTCGGGAATGCCAGAAGAGCGCACTTCTCGGAACGCTTTCTCACGTTCCTCAGAAGTTTCAAACTGTCGGGAAACCGTTTCTCCGTATTTGTCCGTATAAACAAGTTTGTATTCGCCAGAACGGAACAGCGGCAAGTAAACCGGAAGTCGCTTTTTGTTGAACTCCATCTGCAACTTCTGCCACTCAGAAGGCGTGAGATACTGAGACAGAATCTGCTCCATCTCGTTAGCGTCTTCTAGGTAGGCCAGACGAAGATCCCGGTACAGGTCACGCACAGGCTGCGGCAACTGGCTGAACTGCTTATACAGAGCATTTTCTGTATTGGGCTTCATCACGATGTTCATATTCTTGATAGCGGCGTTGTCACGCAACACCGGATCAGCGGCAGAATCCAAGACTTCTACTTGGTTCACCGTCGTATCAAGGAACAGGTTGAAGATACGATCCCGTGCAGTAGGTGAGTACTTGCCCATCACCTTACGCCCCCTTTCTGAAAGGGTACGGACTTTATCCATTTTGGCGCGGAGCGCCGCGCCGTCGCGGTTCTGCAAGTCCCACAACTCGTCAAGTTTGTCCGTGTACGGACGGTACATATCAGCAAGTTGGTGCGTAGATTCAAAGCTAAACACACCACGCCGCAACCACCTCGGCACAATTGAGGCAGCGGTTCTAGCGCCTTCTTTAATACGCGCCGTTGGCTCGGGTAGTTGGTTCTGCGAGTTACCTACCGACCGTACAAAGGCCGCATTGATCTTCGGCTGTTTTAGAGGCTCAGAGGTTCTCTCTGCGGTTGCTTTTGCTGCGAGTCCGGCAGTTCCTTCATCTGCCGGGCGACGTTCTGCGGCGGCACGCCCTTCTCCAGCAACTGCACGGCCTTGTTCAGCAGGCGGCTGTACTCGTTCCCCGGCTGGTCTTGCTCTGCTTGGTCCGCGCTTGCCTGAAGGAACGCCTTCATCCGCAGTCCGGCTTGCGTCTTCCCGGCTACCATCTTTGAAGTGGTCTCCACGAGCTTCAAGACTTCCGCTTTCATTTACTAACCTCCAACCATTTTTAAATATATCTTCGTATTTATTAAATGCGTTTATAAGCCTGTTTTGATACGAATCAAACTTTAGCTTATTGGCCGCTTGCAGCTTGTACTCAATGAACTGCATTTCGGCCGGAAAATTGGCATCATGACTACGCACTTTATGGTGCGCCAGTTCATGAATCATTGTACCAAATGTGCCGTACGCCGCTTCTAGAGAGTTAACCGAGCGCGTGGAAAACGGGTTTATAAACGAACCACTGAACGGCACGCGGATAGATACGCCGCGATACTCCTTGTCAAACGAAAGACCAATGGCTTCATTTGCTAGGTCATTATATCCAACAGTTTCGATAACATCATTACGAAGATCTTTGAATACGTCACCGATTTCGTACATGAACTTATCAAAATTCTCACCAAACTCTTGGCGCATGTAGTCAGAAAATGTTTGATCAGAACCGACAAACTTCAAGTTGTCGTGCATCATGACCCGATTGGTATCAATCAGTTTTGGATCAACTTTGAGTTGGTCTAATTTTGGTATACCTTCACGCAGTTGATCAGGAGTCAGTTCTGGCAGTTCTTTACCGCGCACGAACAACTTACCGTCTTTAACCGTAACTTTGTCGCCTTGTTGAATGCCTGCAAGCTTAGTGGTTGCGGGGGGTACCGTTGGCTTGATTTCTATCGGAGCCGACACCTTATGCGGTGAGTAATCAGATTGTAACAGCATAAATCGTGATTTTGGACCGGCAAAATACTGTATAGAACCAAATGACGAGGCACTGTTACTGACGTCTTGATAAGCGTACAGAGCATTGATGTACGAGATAACTTTGCCGTAGTCTTTCTTTGCTTGCTCTGTAAAGTCCTTACGATTGAACGTGAACGGATAACCAGCGTCTTCCGGCTTTACAGTAGGTTTAATGTCTACATAAAACTCAAACGGTACGGAGCCAAGCCACGGGGCCAACGGATCTTTAGCAATTCTTTGCGAAAACTGATAAAGGCCGTTTGAGAGCACATGCAAATTGTCGCCATACGTTTCGTTATTCGGCGCTACATATACACGGGCGTTACCCCACTGGAATTTAATGTTTGTGAATTCAGTGTACTGGTCATACGGAAAATTACTTCCGATAGGTATTATGTCTCTATTTTCGCCGTATTGTTTGTTATTAAAAGATACGTCAATATCTGCAAACAGCGGACTCTTCGTCAAAGCCTCTACCTGAGTGTCAAATCTAATCATCCGGATATTTTTAACTTCACCGGACGTTGGGTCGTTAAAATTTTCAGGTATAGTCAAAGAAATGTTCGTGCCGTGACCTTCAGGGAACTTACGCAAATCTTCTTTTGTTGGGGCACGGACAAGAATGTTCGGCGCAAGTTCGGGATTCTCAAGCGCATCAAACAACTGATCTCCATTCGTGACCATCTCGGCCACTTTGCCGTCACGCATCGTTGTGACACGGATGCCTTTGTTGCCGTATAAGAACAACATTTTGGCAATACCAAAACCGCCCGAGGGAGTCTTGGCATCTTTGCCCGTACCGGCAATCTCAAGAAATCGCGTACCCAACAACTGAGGAGTCATACCCCGACCGTTGTCAGTCATTTCAATGATGCGATTATCGGGGTCTACATCAATGTCGATCTTGCCTTTAGTTAACTCTCCGTTGTCAATCATGCCTTTGATCGAGTCATACGAGTTCTGCAAGATTTCCTTGATTGTGACCTCGCCCATGTTGGTTGGGTCGCCATACAACTGCGGGCCAAGCATCTTTGCCATACGACGAGCATTTACACCGGGCTTGGACTTGATGGTTTCTTTGCTAGCCCCAAGTGGGTCAAGATAATCGTTGGCGTAATCTAACGCTTCAGAGTCTGACGGCACATTCTTTAACATCAGATCAGCAACCTGAGTCAGTGCATCACGGTCGCCTTTCTGACTGGTCAGGAACTTTTTGGTTTCCTTGGGGATTCTGGGTTGCGCTTTGAAGGTATTTGCACGGCCCAAATCCAAACCAATATCGCGCTCACGCTTGGGCTTAGCGGTGCCTTCCAGCAGGGATGCAACACGCGTAAAGTTGGGAACCGGCTTTTTCAGTTCCGTATTAATTTCGTTGTATGCAGTTTCATTGATCTTGTCCGTATCAAAGGCATCAATAGCCTGAGTACGCAGGGCAGATCTACGATCCGTTACTTGCCCAATAGCCTGCTGAGCAACGCGCTTCTCTTGAGCACGGCGAATCATCTCCATCCGGTCTAATGGAGGCTGGTCTGTCCCTTCTCCAACATCAGACTGTGAAGTAGGTGCGCCAGCACCAGCCACTCCTGACTCTCCAGTTCCAGCAGTTGGGGGTGGTGGGGTTCCTGATGGTGATACAGACACATTAGCCCTTCTTCCAAGACGGGCAGATCCAATTTTCTTACGAGGTGTTCGTACACGTTCGGCTCCTTCAGGAGTCAACTCCCACTCGTTGGCTTGCTTGTTGAACTTAATCGCGTTCTCTTTCTTGAGGTCACCAAGAGTCTTTTGCAACTCCATCGGGCGCAACTTAGTCGCAAACCGCAAGTTTGGAATGTTCTTCTTATCTTCCGTAATGGCCATAGCCCGCAACACTCGGTCACGGGGAGTAAGCCTCTCCATGGGGATGCCGGGAAGATTAAGTGCGTACTGCTCCTCGGGTACTTCCTCAACAACAGGCATTTCTGCCGCTGTAGGTACGATCTGCATCTCGCCCCCACGGGGCATCGGAGTACCAAACATGTCCATCTGCCCTTCAGAGGGTGGGACATACATCGGAAGGTCAGGCTGCTCCTGCGGAACTTCAAACTCAAAGCGGCCTTGAGTGATCGGAACTTCCGTCTCAGGCTGCTCAAATACAAACTGGTTAGGCTTCACATTGCCCTTGCGATCCAGTTTCAGTCCAAGGCTTCTGGCCTCTTCTTTATAGGCGCGAGAACGTGGCTTAAACTCATCAAGGGCTTCTTCAGCCGGACGATACAAACTGGGTGTGGGGGCAGCGGCTTCTTCCTCCCCGAACATCGGTATCTGGACAGCCTCGGTATCAAGAGGCAATTCCATTTGTTCAGACGGTGCAAATCGTGCACGCCGCGCCGTCTCCGCTCCCGCTGCGGGAGTAACCGGAGGTGTAGGCTCTTCGGTGATTCCTTCTTCCTGCTCGTCAGGTGGCAACTCAGTGCCACGCAGCCGACGACCTAGTGCAAGTTCGGCAATAGCACCAACGATGGCACCAGCACCACCACCCAATTGAGCGGCTTCGCCTACTCCGCCAAATACTTCTTCGTCAGGCTTGTATACGCCCTTGGCAATGAGGTTCTGAAGAACCTGAGTGCTTGCTTCTTGCAGGGCTTCTTCGCCACCAGCCACAGCAATACGCCGCAAGGACGGTGCCAAACCTGCCACTTCATCAATGGCTTCTTTACCAAAACCAAAGCGCCGGAGAATGCGAACAGGAGGCAGCGACTCAAGCGCACCCGGTATTGTACCTAGAGCAGTAGCAGCGGCGCGTTCGCCCTCAGTGACATCTTCCTGCTCGGCACGTTGCCGTGCTTCACCAGCACCCGTGGCCACACCAAGACCGGCAGCGGCTAGTCTGCTAATAAGTCCTGCACCAATGAACGGACCAGTTGAGCCTACTGCTTCACTAAGTTCACGTACAAATGTGTCTTCATATCCCGGTGCTGGAGCAAAGGCTTCGCGGATGGGTTCAGTTACTTGAGAAACGCCTCTACGTACAGCCTGTTCTGCCTCTTCGGGCAACACAGAAGCCGCGCCAGTAATAGCCGTTTCGATGCCAGATACGGCACCGGGTATCAGACCCTTGAAGGCTTCCTTGGCGTAACCGCCGAAGGTACGTTCTTCCTCATCCAGCAGACTGCTAACGTCATAACCGTTTCTTTTTAGACGCGCAGTAAGTTGGGCACGGGTAGTACCTTCCGGTACGTTCCGAATGATGGTGCCATCAGGAAGGCGTACGTCCATTTTATTCCAACGCGCTGAAGTCGATTACGTTTCCAGTCATGCCGGTTGTTGGCACCGCTGACATAGAGTTTGTTGCTACTCCAGACAACCCAACTAGTTCGTTGATCTGCTGCTGAAGGCGCTCCGACTCCTGTCTAGCCTGTCTTGCTGTGTTGGGGTCGGTAAGTTTGGTGTTCAAAAAAATTCTATCCGCTTGAGATTTAGCGTCTTGCAAAGCCTTTAATTGCAACTGCGTTTGGCGGAACCCTGCCGTGCTGCCTCTGCCGCCAGCCTGAATCCGGGCAACTTCCTTGGCACCAGAGAGGCGCATGTTCATGACCATGATATCGTTCTCAAGGTTCATGTTGAACTTCTCGGCCTCAAGCAATCGGGTCTTGGCGTTCTCGCGCATATTAAGCGCGGTCTTGATATCGCCTTCCTTCTCGGCTTCATCAGCCTCGCGCATCTGATACATCGCGTCGTTAATGGTGCGCTTATTGAGGCGGTATTCCTTGTTCAAAGCGCGAAGGGCTTGTGCGCCGGACATGGCACCTTCAGACAACGCACCCAAGAACGTAGCACCGGGACGACTTGCAGCCCCAGCCATGCGGAACCCAGCCTCGGCAAACGCCAACATTTTGTCAGAACCAAACTCTTTGGCGAGGTTCTTCTCTTCGTTTGTGAGGTAGGTCATGCGCTCTGCACGCGCCTTGCCAAGCCCCTGAGACTCACGAAGATCTTTTAGTTCTTGCAGATAAGAACTAGTTTCTTTTGGTTTCTCTTCAGTCATGCGCCGCAAATTAGTTGTTGCGAGAGCAGTACGTTCACCAGAAGGTGCGGTAGTTACATTTTTAGTCGGAGCCGGAACAATCGCCTGATCTTGGGCAATCGGACGCCCAAATGCATCAGTACGTGCGCCGCCCAGATTAATATCAAACCCAATACCACCTGTTCCATCAAACGGATTTGCCGTAGTCGGGATCGCGTTTGGTGGAAGTGCCGCTTCGACAGCGGGTGCGGAAGTGAGTTCCTCTTGACCCAACTCTGTAGGAGTCGTATTGAACGCACGTTCCCCCAATACAGATAGTTTTTCAGTAATCGGCCCTACGATAGCCTGTCTTGCTACGGCACGAGTTCCTTCCCTTCCTGCATTAATGCTTTTCTCAATCTTTTCAGCCAGAGCAAAATCGCCTTGGACTATGGCTTGCTTATACAATTTTCTCAAATAAGCAAGTTGCGACTCGGGTTTTTCTTCAGAGTCTGCCAGCGCCCCATTAGCCATGGCCACAATACCGCCGCCATTAAACTGCGGGTTTTCCATTGTGCCAGCGTCAATACCGCCAAGCCCACGGCTCATGGGATCTTGCATCTCTGGGTTGTAACTTGTAGGGCCACCGTACCCAAGCGAGCCACCGCGCCCGCCTCGTTGCTGCTGTTGATCCATCATGTTCAATTCATCACGGATCGTAGGCGGAGTCTGAGGCGGCTTGACCTGCTGCTGCTGTAGTCGCTGAAACTGATTCATCATGGCGTACAAGTCTGCAAGAGGCGCAACACCTTGTGTCGCCATACTCTTGACATACTGCACCGCCTGTTCAGGAGGCATGCCTTTCTGTATGGCCTGCTGAAGCGAGGACATCATTGCACGGCCTGTGCCGCTAACTGGTCCGATCATGGTCTACCTCCAAACAAACCGCCACCGCCCGGTGTATTACCCAAACCGCCAAACAAGCTACCTACTCCCAACCCTATGCCTGCAATCTGTCCAAACATGCTACCCGGCGCTTGATACATCGTCTGAGTCTGACCTGTTGCTGGGAGACCCCGCAGGATACCCGACATGAACTCCATCTGCTGATACGGCAGACGTTGTTGATTAAGGAAGTCTTGATACTGTGTGTTAAGCAACTCTTGTTCCAGAGCCTGCTGCTGACCACCAGCGCCAAGTTGCGCGGCGTTGATGCCCATCTGTTGCTGATAATCTTGCATACCCAAATTGCCCAACATACCCGCCGCAGCCAACTGCTGTTGCAGACCTTGCATGCCCATACCCGCACCAAACTGGCGTGATTGTTCAGCAAGGTTTGCACCCGCAAGGCCGTACTGCGCCCTCTGCGCGGCGTTCTGTAGTCCAAACTGATTGGCTGAAGCCAACTGAGCCAGAGCCTGCTGCTGAGCTTGAAGTTGTGCAGATTGATTCATCTGCTGTGCTTGCAAGCCCTGACTGGCACCGAACTGCGACTGGTTGATAAGGGCTTGGAGATTCTGCTGACCGACGTTGTAGCCCATCTGCTGATTGGCAAGAGCGGCTTGGAGTCCCGTCTGCTGATTAGCCAGACGCGCCTGTTGTTCCGCCGACAGGTTCTGCTGACCGATAGTCAAATCTGCCGCCTGATTGAGCCGCGCTGCTTCAATGGCTTGCTGTGCGTTAAGTCCCATCGCCTGAAGTTGTGCAGCGAGATTCTGCTGACCGACCGTGAGGCCCGCCTGCTGATTCGCCATCGCTGCCTGCATCTGCTGCTGACGTTGAAACTCAGCTTGACGTTGCGCGACTTGCTGATTAGCCAACTGTGCTTGAAGTCCCTGCTGCCCCATGAACTGCTGGCGAGCTTGTTCAGCAGCCAGATTCTGCTGACCCACCGTAAGTCCCATCGCCTGATTAAGTCTCTGCTCTTCCAAAGACTGTCCAGCACCCAACTGCTGAATTCCCATCGCAGCCTGAAGATTCTGACGAGCAACATCCTGCGTAGCGGCTTGGTTAGCCAGCGCCGCCTGCATTGCAGCAGCACGGTCGCGTTCAAATTGACCACTAGCCTGCTCGTAGGCTTTCTGTAGACCGCCTGCTTCAATATCACCCAACTGAGTGGCTAGATTGCGCCGCGCTTCAGACTGCAACAACGCTTCACGAGTGCCCCCTCGACCACCTGCACGAGCCGCCGCTGCACCCAACGCAGGAAGTCCACGAAGATAATCTTGGGTTGCCGCTTGTTTCTGACGCTCTACCACGCCCTGCATATAGGGCGACATGTACTCTTGCATCGCCCCAAGACCAAAGCGTTCAGTGCCTACGCGCTCGGCTGGCCCCATCCGATACTCACGAAGATTCTGAGCGCGAATACGCTCCGAAGGAGTCATCGCTAACGGGCCGTACTGATATGCCTGTGCGCGTTCTATGTTATAAGCAGACGGCGCACCAACGCGCTCATATCCTGCCATTTGCGGCGCGGCGTATTCACGCGCCATGACATCGCGCACTGGTCCCATACGCGCGGCTTGGACACGCTCTGAAGCTACGTCACGTGGTCCCTGCATTTGAAACTGCGTAGAAGGCGCAGCACTCGCACGCTCAAACGACGTACCCATCTCACGGAATTGCGGACTTTCGTAGAACTGTTGTTGACTAGCCGGGGTGTATTTGCTTAATTCGCTTGCGCGTATTCCTGCTAATCCAGCAAGACCCGTCGCTTGATCAAGCTGCCCCGACTTTTGCATGGCAGCAATTTGATTAAATGCGGCTATTTGTGCTGGGTTAAACCCAGCCGTTCGCTGAAGACCTTCAAGTTCTTGAATAGGATTACCTTGAGGATCCAGTATCGGATCGCCTTTGGCATCTTTTCTATAGACCGGGTTACCCTGTGCATCAAACTTAGGTTTTGCATAAGGCTGATAACCCTGCTGCGAAAGTGCTTGAGCTTGCGCTACAAGTTGAAGTATGGAATCTTTTAAATAACTGGGGATATTAGTTTGAATTTGTTCAGTAGGCGTAGCCATAATCGCTCCCGATTAAGCAGGAAGATACTTGTTGGCTTTTACCGCAGGGGCTTGGTTTGTCTTGCCCGTACGTGCCGAACGTATCCGATCCATCATTTGATACAGTTTTTTGGCCCCCGCTTTGGTTGAGCCATTACCGAGATGCGATACCACATCAGCCGGGACGACAAACTCGCCGTCAGCCAAAGCAGCACGTTGTACACCCTTACCGCGAATTACCGCAGGGATGCTGTCAGACATTCCATCACCTGCACCCTCAAGCAATTTACCTGAAGCCGCATATTCTGTTTCGCCACCGCCCGAGAAACCGAAGTTGTAATCTTCGCCTACGGCAGCACCGTACGGGTTGACTGCAGCCATACCACCCCCCTGCATGGCTTTGATAGAGCCGCCAGCGGCTCTACTTATCTTGTTGCCTGCCATGTCATAGATGCCGCCAATGTAATCCCTTTCATGGCCACCGGCTCCAGCCATCATTTGACCCATATAAAACTGATCAAGGAAATTTTGCAGCGAGTTGTCTACGTAACTTGTCGGCCCACCAAATCCACCATCGCCACCGCCGCCACCACCGTCACTGCGATCGTATTGACTTTTTCTGCTTGCTCTTTGAGTAATTGCTGCGGCTTCCGCCTCGGCTTCTGCAAGTTCTTCGGGTGTAAGAACTTTATCCACACCAGCAAAATACTCTTTGATCTTGGGCGACATTTTGTCCCAAACATAAGTACCGAGAAACCCTGCGGGAGTGGTAGCGCCAATGACCGTACCAATCAATCCCATAGGATCAGCAATACGTTTGTTGTACCACTCCATGAATTTGTCTTCGGCTTTATCCGCAACAGTGTTTCCAAGCGCCTTATCCACGGCCTTAGTCGGGTCAATATTGACCGGGAATTTTTGTTGGATGTTTGGTTGGAAAGTTTGGTAGTAGTTAGAACCGCCAGCACCGATACCGGTCTGATATCCCGGCGGGAGTCCTCCGAGTCCACCGATGCCGCCAAAACCTCCACCAACACCGACAGAGCCGCCTAGTCCGCCTTGATACGGATCATATCCGCCACCGCCACCGCCGCCGTCACGACCACCACCACCACCACCACCACCACCACCACCACCACCACCACCACCACGGGGAGGCGTAACAATTCCGCCCGGTGGATAAGTAAAGATGGGTGTATTCTTTCCCCGCTGATTGAGATAAGCAATGTTGTCCATGATCGGCTGTAAATTGCGCGGAGGGGGCGGGGGTGCGTAAAGCATTTG
>Ga0172367_10002603_pt1 | contig 24540 bp, 20 predicted proteins | sample Lak10m_FD_114542 | JGI IMG/M metagenome (GOLD analysis project Ga0172367, IMG submission 114542) | Freshwater microbial communities from Kabuno Bay, South-Kivu, Congo - kab_022012_10m | ecosystem: Environmental > Aquatic > Freshwater > Lake | place: Democratic Republic of the Congo: South-Kivu... | reverse complement strand
TGCTTAGAAACTCCTGAATGATTTTGTGCCGCTCCTCGGTAGTAAAATATTTAGTTGACTTTTGAATGATTTTCTTGTTCATGTTTTACACTTTTTAGTGTAAACCCATTTTAGGACAAGTCATTCAGAGTTGAAAGGACATAAACCGATGCGTTCCGATGATGGGGATTTCGTATTCGTCTTCGAATTCTGAGAAGTCAAGACTGCGATAAAAATCAAACGCCACTTTGCGCGCGTCGCACCATACCACTTTTACACCCTGCTGACGACAATGCGACAAGCCAAATTCGACCAACTGCTTCCCTATCCCCAATCTGCGCGCGTCATTCGCTACCGCCATGGCTCGCAGACGGTACTGCGGATGAACAGATAGCCGTTCCGATTCTTGACGCATCCACGTGCTGGTACCCACAACTTCGTCGCGCTCGTTCTTTGCTATGACATGAAAGGTAGTGGAAAGAAAATCCTCTTCCATAAGACAATTCTCAAAGGTCTTGTGCGGCCACAACACTTCATTTCGTAAGCGCTGAATTTCTGCAGGATTTCCAACTACAATCTTAATCATCTTCTTCTAGATTTTCATCGAGATCTAATTCCATGAAATCATCTAACGCCCGTCTGTCGCGCTTGGTCGGACGACCAATTCCAAAATAAGGCGTCTCTTTCATCTGCAAGCGTATGACTTCAAGCTTGGCCAATTCGGCTGGATCTGTTACGTCCTTCACCACCGTTGATACCAACTTAGCGCCCAATCGGGACTTAGGAAAATCGATGACTTCGTATTGAAAATAAATCGGACCCTTTCGCACCTGTATCACATCGCCGCGCTTCAATTCGCGCGATGCTTTCACCACTTCTTGATTGACTTGTACCTTTTCGGTCTTGCAGGAATTCGCAGCCAGACTTCTGGTTTTAAAAACCCGTATGCACCAAAGGTATTTATCTACTCGCATGTTAGTCGATGACTAATTTAAATCGACGCCACAGTTCTTCAATAGCTGGATTCATTTCGCGCATGCGATCGAAACGCGTGCGGTCTGAAACAAATTCCTTCACTTTAACTTCTGCAATATTTACACTGGCGTTCAACCGAATGCCCGGCAGTCCGTTGGTGCGGAAAAAATTCATCAGCGTACCGCGATGTTCGTTGAAACTTTCTAGCTGAGGGGTGCCAATGAACGACAAAACCAATTGATTCTTCTCGAACTTCCATCCCGCTGCTTCCATAGCCGCAGCCGGTTGTTTGTGCTCTTCGGCAAAGCCAACGATGAACTGATCCCATGCGGCGCGGACCTCGTCTTCGGTGTATTCGCGGATAGATTCTTCTTCGGTAGCGAGTTGAATTTCTTCTGGCGTTAAAAGTTCCATTTGCTTGTGCATGGAAACACGTCCCACCATCTGCTTCACCTTCTCTCTGTTCTGCGGATCAATCTGAACCTGCACCGCCTTCGGCGTGGCTATTAACGTTGAGAGCTCTGCTTGTTCACTTCCTAATTTTAATTCGTTGGAAGGGGTTGGAGAAAGGGAAAGGTTAGAGTGGGTTGGAGAAGGGGAAAGGTTAGAGTGGGTTGGAGAAAGGGAAAGGTTAGAGTGGGTTGGAGAAAGGGAAAGGTTAGAGTGGGTTGGAGAAGGTTGGATTGGGTTGGAAGGAGAATGAGTAAGTTTTGGGCTACCTAAAAACTTATCCGCTCCGCGGAAGGGTATCAACTTCAATTTTTTTTTTCACCCTCACGCAAGTTCTGCGGAAGACTGCAGAGCTTCATCATGAGAAGCTCAACCAATAGTCGAGGGTGACGCGAGATGCGGTAGTGTAAATCGGTTTCATTGACTTCGTCAATGGCTTTAATTAAGAAACGCAAATCGCTTGCTGCTGCTTGGTCTTTGTACTTCGCTGCAACACCGTCGGTGACTTCCATTAAGGCAAGGGTTTGTGCATCACGACAAACCAATAAATTTCTAAAGTGCGCACCCAGTCCGGTAACGAAGTGGTGCATATCGAATCCTTTTTCAATGACTTCGTTCAAGACCATAAGGGACTGCGCAATGTCTTCTTTGAAAAAGATGTCGGTGAGTTTGAAATAGTAATCGTAATCGAGTACGTTGAGGTTTTCAATAACCGCTTGGTACGTGAGGTTTCTTCCGCAAAAAGCCACCACTTGGTCGAAGATAGAAAGCGCATCGCGCATAGCACCGTCGGCCTTGGTAGCAATTACATGCAACGCATCTTCGTCGGCCTGAATGCCTTCTTGTGAAGCTATGTATTGCAAATGCTCGGTCATGTCTTTTACTTTGATCCGATTGAAATCAAAGATTTGACAGCGACTTAATATGGTTGGAATAACCTTGTGTTTCTCTGTAGTAGCCAGAATGAAAATGGCGTGTGCAGGAGGCTCTTCTAAGGTTTTCAAAAACGCGTTGAACGCAGCTGTAGAAAGCATGTGAACCTCGTCAATGATATAGACCTTGTACTTACCCACTTGCGGCGGAATACGCACGGTATCTACAATACCGCGAATATCCTCTACCCCATTGTTTGAAGCCGCATCGAGTTCGAAAACGGTGAACGCTAATTCTTCTGGTGTAGCATCGAGCATGTTATTCACTGCTTTCGCGAAAATGCGCGCACACGAGGTCTTTCCTACTCCGCGTGAACCGGTGAACAAATAAGCCTGAGCAATTTGATTGGTGTCTATGGCATTGCGCAAAGTGGTGGTGATGGATTTTTGTCCAACCACAGAGTCCCAATTATCGGGACGGTACTTCCTTGCTGATACAATGAAATTTTCTGCCATAGCTTGGCAAAGATGCAGAAAACTTGAGGAAAAAGGAAGAATCAGATATTCACAGATTGTTCACAAGCCTACATAAACCAAGAAAATGTAGTTATTTCACGGCATGAGAATTTTCTTACTTGCATTGATTCAGTGTCTTAGCCTTTCGAGCTTTGCTTTCGACCTATCGTTGAGCTGCGGAACGGCTATGATTAATGACGGTTCTGCCCACATTCGGTTGAAAGAAGAAGAGGCTGCGACAGACGTACATTGGAGCGATAAGAACAATGGAAAAAGTATGGATGCCACGAACCTCACTGAGGGTGTGGAGTACACGGCTGTGGTGACCTACTTCGACGGACATACCGAATCAAAGTCCTTCACCATCCCTCCTATTTCTCCGCAAGAAAAAATGAATGCGTTTTTCATTCCCATCGTTGATGCGTTTGGAACGGTTCTGTTTTTTGATCCGTTTTCATTTTGGGAGATTTACGACAACAAGGTGTACAATCCGAACGGACAAGCGATTCGATTTAAGAACGGCGATTTGGTGCATCAGGAAATATGGCTGGTGGTTGTTCTTCTCATTGGTAGCGCTGTGTACTTCACGTTTTATTTTGGATTCATCAACGTGCGCGCCTTTCGTCACGCATGGAAAATTACGTTTGGAAAATTCACCAAGAAATCAGACGACGGGGAAGTCACTCCCTTCCAAGCCTTGTCAGCCGCGCTTTCTGGCACTTTAGGACTTGGGAATATTTCATTGGTAGCTGTGGCCATTGCTGTGGGCGGACCCGGCGCCACATTCTGGATTATTGTGGCCGGCTTATTTGGTATGACCACCAAATTTGTGGAGTGCACCTTGGGTGTAAAGTATAGAAAGATCGATGAGAAAGGCGAAGTCAGCGGCGGCCCCATGTACTACCTCAGTGCCGGATTAGCGAAACGCGGCTGGCAACGCACCGGAAAAATATTGGCTGTCATTTTCGCTATCATGTGTGTAGGCGGAACCCTTGGCGGAGGCAATATGGTGCAAGCCAATCAAGCGTTCGATATGATAAAAACCACCTTGCCCCAAGCGGCTGATTATGCTATTTGGATAGGCGTTGCGTTTGCGGTGGCTGTAGGATTTGTGATTGTAGGAGGAATTAAAAGCATTGCGAATGTGACCGATAAATTAATCCCCGGATTGGTGGTGGTGTACACCGTATTTTCGTTGGTGATTATTGGCATGAACTGGCAGCATTTGGGCGAAGCCGCAGCTTTGATTTGGAATGGTGCTTTTAGTCCCGACGGCATGAAAGGTGGCATTCTCGGTGTGATGATGATTGGCTTTCGCAGAGCCAGTTTCAGCAATGAAGCAGGTATTGGTTCTGCCAGTATTGCGCACAGCACTTCGAAGACCAGTGTGCCCGTTACCGAAGGCATGGTGAGTTTGTTAGAGCCGTTTATTGATACCGTGGTGGTATGCACCATGACAGCGCTGGTCTTGGTGTTTACAGGCTATGCCGCAGACACACACGGTTTGAACGGATCGGCATTAACTGCAGCTGCGTTTCGTTCGGTATTTCCGTGGAGCGACTGGGTAATGTTGGTGTGTATTGTGTTGTTCGGATTTGCAACCATGGTTAGCTGGTCGTACTACGGCATGAAATCGTGGGCGTATTTGTTTGGCGACAAGTGGTGGATTAAACAAAGTTTCAATTTGTTGTTTTTGTTCTGCACCGTTTTGGGAACCGCATCAAGCTTTGGGGCTGTGGTAGATTTTTCAGATATGATGATTTTGGGAATGGCCTTTCCGAACTTAATTGGATTGTGGATTTTAAAAGACGAAGTGCGTCGCGAATTGCGCGCGTATTGGAAGCAAGTGAAGAACTGATAAAAGTAAGTTCCAACTTTTATCATATTCAAAACTGACTTTTCCTTGTTTGGGTAGTAGGTGTCTTCAGGAAATTCGCCTGAAACTAACATGCAATGCCACAATACCTTACCCGCGGAATAGTGCCTCACAAGCGCCACACGGTGTTCCGTAAACCCAACGGAGAACTTTACCACGAAGAATTATTTGGAACCGAAGGCTTCGCCGGCAATTCGTCGCTGGTGTACCACCTTTATCCACCTACCCAAGTATTGTACAGCGGCGAACCCTATTCAGTTCGTCCGGAAATAGCCATTGAAGACAATTTACAAGCGCGTAGTTACTTGGGATTTAACGTGGCGCCCGATGCTGATTTTATTGCAAGCAGAAAAGCGTTGTTCGTGAATGACGATATGCAGATTTGCTTGGCAGCTCCTGAAAATGGAACAGACGGCGACTTCTTTAAAAACGCCGATGCCGATGAAATGTGGTTCATTCACAAAGGCAGTGGTGTATTAAAAACCATGTACGGAGAATTGACCTTTGCCTACGGCGACTACCTGGTTATTCCAAGAGGAACGGTTTACTCGGTGCATTTCGAAACCAAAGAAAATTTAATTTTATTGGTGGAATCGCATGGCCCAATTGACACACCTGCGCGTTACAAAAACAACAACGGACAATACCTTGAGCACAGTCCGTTTTGCGAACGCGATGTGCGCTTACCTGAAAACTTAGTGACACACGACGAGCAAGGCGAGTTCAAAATCAATATTAAAAAACGCGGATTAATTTATCCGTACGTGTATCAGAACCATCCGTTCGATGCCGTTGGATTTGATGGCTGTTGTTATCCGTATGCCATGAGCATATTCGATTTCGAACCCATTACCGGTCGCATTCACATGCCACCTCCCATTCATCAGCAATTCATGGGACGCAATTTTGTGGTGTGTTCGTTTGTGCCTCGTATGTACGATTACCATCCCGACGCTATTCCAGCGCCGTATCACCACAGCAACATAGACAGCGATGAATTGCTGTATTACGTCGATGGTGATTTCATGAGCCGAAATAACATTCAAAAAGGACAGATTACCTTGCATCCAGGCGGATTGCCACACGGCCCGCATCCGGGTGCCATTGAACGCAGCATTGGCAAGAAAGAGACGCATGAGCTGGCGGTAATGATTGATCCGTTTAATCCAGTTAAAATCACAAAATACGCCGCATCGATTGAAGTGCCTGAATACTTGCACTCATGGATGCCTGAAACCACTAACTCATAAAACACAGCATGGAAAATTTAACGAACGTTCAAAACTACTCGTACACTGGCGAGAAAATTTTCGAAAAAGCGCAAGACTTTCTTCCCATCAACGGAACCGATTACGTAGAACTATACGTAGGTAATGCAAAGCAAGCAGCACATTATTACAAAACCGCATTCGGATTTCAAGAGCTGGCCTACCGCGGATTAGAAACAGGTTGTCGCGAATCAACATCGTATGTGTTGCAACAAGGAAAAATAAGATTGGTATTGACTACACCTTTCGATTCAGAGAGTGCAATGGCACATGAATTACGCAAGCACGGCGACGGAGTGAAAGTTATTGCCTTGTGGGTAGATGATGCCTATGATGCCTTTGAGCAAACAACCAAGCGCGGTGCTAAACCATATTTACAACCTTCTGAATTGAAAGATGAAAACGGTGTTATTCGTCAAGCCGGTATTCATACCTATGGCGATACGGTGCACCTCTTCATTGAACGTAAAAATTACAACGGACTGTTCCTTCCCGGATTTGAAAAATGGGAAACGGAATATCAGCCAGGTTCAACCGGATTGTTGTACATCGACCACATGGTGGGCAATGTAGAATTGGGCGCCATGAATCAGTGGGCGAAATTCTACGAAGAAACATTGGGCTTTTTCAACTTGGTGACCTTCGACGACAAAGACATTTCTACCGAGTACACGGCGTTAATGTCGAAAGTAATGTCGAACGGAAACGGCTACATCAAATTCCCGATTAACGAACCAGCCATTGGCAAGAAGAAATCGCAGATCGATGAGTTCTTAGATTTTTACAAAGGTCCCGGTTGCCAACACATTGCGGTAGCCACGAACGATATCGTGTTTACCATTTCAGAAATGCGCAAACGCGGTGTTGAATTTTTATATGTCCCAGGAACCTATTACGATACGGTTCGCGACCGTGTAGGAATCATTGAAGAAGATATGGAAGTGTTGAAGAAATGGGGCATTATGGTGGACCGCGACGAAGAAGGTTATTTGCTGCAGATTTTCACCAAGCCTGTGGAAGACAGACCAACCATGTTCTTCGAGATTATTCAACGCAAAGGAGCGAAGTCGTTTGGAAAAGGAAATTTCCAAGCCTTGTTTGAAAGCATCGAAGCAGAGCAAGCTCGCCGAGGTACGTTATAAGAAAGTGCGATGCATAGAAAAAGGCCGCAATTGCGGCCTTTTTTGTTATCTCAATTTGGCACGATCGGCCTCTCGTTTCATGTCCTTTTCTTTCACGTCGTTGCGTTTATCGCCCACGTTCTTTCCTTTGGCTAATCCAATTTCAATCTTCGCCCATCCCTTTTCTGAAATAAACAAACGCAACGGCACCACCGTAATACCTGCATCTTTGAGCTTGCGCTTCATGCGATCGATTTCGGTTTGTTGAAGAAGCAGTTTACGAATACGCCGTTCTTCGTGTTGCGCATAACCCGCGTTGGTGTAGTGCGCAATGTTCATGTTGATGATCACTAGCGAATCGCCTTGAAATTTGCAATACGCTTCTGCAATATTGGCCTTTCCCGCACGAATACTCTTGATCTCGCTACCCGTCAATACCAGTCCAGCGGTAAATTCCTCTAGAATGAAATACTGAAACAGGGCTTTCTTATTTTTTATTTCTACGGCCATGATGCAAATTTAATCCACTTTATAGCCACTTCGAAGAAAACGTTCTTACCTTGGTTCAGCTAACGCACGCCATGTCCTTCACAAAAAAGAATCTTTACGAACGCATACGGTACAGTTTCCCTGTGCAGTTGCTGATTCTTCACCTCAAAAAGAACTTACTTCTTCTTGCACTTTGGTTGGTGTTGTTCGCTATTATTTTCGAATGGGTAGCACCGCGCTTTGGTGTTCACAAACAATTCCTCATGCCCGAATACCACGGGGTAAGCGGATTCTTTTCTTTTTTCATTGCAGGATTTGCGGTTGGCGGATTCTTCTCTGCCTTCCATTTGTATTCTTACATCTTACACAGCTATCGGTTCTCATTCATACACACGCTGCGTCATCCGTTTCGGGTGTTTGCGATGAACAACGCTATTATTCCGTTGGTGTATATTGTAATATTTTGTTGGAAGGCCATCCATTTTGCGGTGCATGAGGAAGAGCTACCCCTCATGCATGCTTGTATGAATTTATTCTTTTGGGTTAGTGGCATCACCGCGTTTCAGTTGATTGTGCTATCGTACTTTTTGGTGCGCAGTAGAAATAGCAAAACGCATTTAACCGATTTTGAAAATCACGAATTAAAAAATCTTATTGAGGCTGACAAGCGTTTAGAAAAATGGCGCGTAAGCTATTACCTCAGCGAGAAAATGCATTTCGTACCAGCGCGAAGCACCGAACACTACAGCAAAGAGCGTTTGGAAGAGGCGCTTCGCAAGCACCAATTGAACGCCACTCGTTTTGAGGTTTTCCTTCTACTCTCATTTATCGCCTTGGGAACATTTAGTCACTTGCCCGAATTGGCCCTTCCCTCTTCGGCATCGTTGATGTTCTTATTCACTCTTGCCTTGGTTTTTTTGGCTGTTCTCCATCACCGATTGAAAGGCTGGAGTGCCGCCTTGCTTTTGGCCTTGCTAGCACTAATGAATTTCACCTACACCAAGTGGAACGGATTGCAATTGGAATCACGTGCCTTTGGTTTAGACTATTCGAACAACATTACGCTGGACAGCCTACACATGGCTGCGCCTACCAAAGATGAAATTGAATCGAGTATTCACACCTGGGAAGGAACGCTCGACAAATGGCTTGCAGCAAGGCAAGCAGAAGGTGATAGTCTTCCGAAATTGGTGATACTGAATGTAAGTGGCGGAGGAAGTCGTTCGGCGTATTGGGTGATGAAATCGTTTTTGCATGCCGACAGTTTGTGTCAAGGTGATTTGTTTTCACATGTGGTGATGATGACCGGCGCCAGCGGCGGAATGCTTGGTGCAGCCTACTTGCACGAGTTGGAACGTTCGCAAGCATTGAAGCCTGCCGACACAAAAACGAAGTCGCAATTCTGCGATGCGATCTCAACCGATTTGCTGAATCCGATTTTCGCTTCGTTCACGATGAACGATTGGTTCATTCGTTACAAGTTTGCTAAGGAAGGAAACACCGCGTATGTGAAAGACCGTGGATTTGCCTTCGAGCGCGCGTTAGCGTCTGCAACAAGTAACACCTTAGATGTGCGCATGCGCGATTATGCGAATGACGAACGTGAAGGAAAAATTCCAACACTCATCTTCTCTCCAACCATTGTCAACGAAGGCAAGCGACTTATTGTTTCCAATATGCCCACTTCGTTCATGTGTGCGAACACGGCGTTGATTGAAACTTCGCGATCGCTTCCAGACAACATTGAATTCACACGCCTCTTCAAAGACAATCATCCCGAAAACACTAGCTTGCTTTCGCTCTTGCGCATGAACGCCACCTTCCCGTATATCTTGCCTATGGTAACGCTTCCTACTACACCCGTGTGGTATTGCATGGACGCAGGCTTGCGCGATAATTTCGGAACGAAAACAACCACTGAATTTTTAGCGGCAATGCAACCGTGGATAGACCAACACACTTCGGGTGTGGTGGTAATAAGCATTCACGATTTACCGAAAGGCTCTGACTTAGGCGATGGAACACCCACCCTTGTGAGTGAACTTACCATGCCACTGGGCAGCGTGTACGGCAATTTAACTCGCACGCAAGATCACAATTTCGATGAGGCTTTGCAGTATGTTGCGAACGGATACAAACGTCCGATTGACGTGGTAAGTTTTGAATTGATACAAGACAAATCGTGGGACGTAAGTTTGTCGTGGCACTTAACTAAAAAAGAAAAGCGTTACATCAATAACGCTTTGCAATTCAGAGAGACAAAAGAACAAATGCAGCGATTGCAAAAATTGCTCACGCATTAAAAATCGCACGGGCCAAGGCTTTCACCTCGTCTTCGTTTACATCAACAAATCCCTCAGGTATAACAGCCGTAGAATGTGCGTTGCGAACAACAGACGCGCTGGCGTGAAAATCGTGAAATAGTTTTCTATCCAATTCATGTATGTTCGTTGAACGCAATCCGCTTCCTGGCATAATGCGCAACTCTGAAACCTGTTTCGCATACTGAATTAAATTTTCTTTTCCCTCGATGCAGGTGGCTTGTTGTCCGCTGGTTAACAAACGACTTACACCTTCCTGTTCTAAAATGGACAACGCTTCTAACGGATTTCGACATACATCAAATGCACGATGAAAAGCCAGCTCAACCTTTCCGCGAATGGCCGCCTTCTTGAAAAGACGAAGGGCCTCAACGTCAATATCGCCTTCGGCAGTAAGCGCACCAACCACTACGGCATTGACACCTTTGTCGGCAAAGCGACGAATGTCGTTCGCCATTAATTTAATGTCTTCGGAATTGTAAACAAATCCGCCTTCTCTATTTCGAATCAAAACTGCCACTTCGCACTTGGTTCGTTCTACCGCAAACTCGGCAAGTGAGAGACTTGGGGTTACTCCGCCTACTTGCAACGCTGAACACAATTCTAAGCGAGTAGCACCACCGCGTTCTGCGGTTAGACAAGCTTCTGGATGGGAGGCAATAATTTCTAAATGTCGCGTTATCATTTCCGTAATTTTGAACTATGATTCAAAGAAAAACACTTCCGTTCATATTCGGTTTACTTTTTATTGGAAATATTTTAAATGCGCAAGTAGATAGCGTGCAGGTTCATTCGATACCTTTTACTCCAAAGCCTCATTATGAAAACCTAGTCTTTGAAGGCGGTGGCATTCGCGGAGTGGTGTATTGCGGCGCATTGATGGAAATGGATAGTCGCGGGTTATTGAAAGACGTGCGTCGTGTTGCAGGAGCCTCGTCTGGCGCCATTACCGCTTGTTTGCTTTCGGTGGGCTATACCCCAACAGAAATGGCAGATATTATTGGAGGAATGAATTTCGGGAAATTGAATGATGGCGGCGGATTGTTTGTCGGCGGATTGTTGCGTTTGAAGCGTCGCATGGGTTATTACCGTGGCGAAAAATTCTTGCGTTGGATAGAGCAATTGGTGGCGGCAAAAACGGGCAACAAAGACCTCACTTTTTTAGAATTAAAAAATTTAGCTACAAAAGATTCAACCTACCGTGAATTGGTGGTGACTGCCACGTGCATGAATCATCAGAAAGCAGAGTATTTCGATTTTTATCGGTATCCGAATATGCGCATTGTTGACGCGGTTCGCGCGAGCATGGCTGTTCCCTTGTATTTCGAGCCTTTCGTCATGGACGATGCTGGACATCGAGTGGATGTAAGACATTATGCCGACAGCAACCACATTTGCTTAGACGGCGGATTTTTATCGAACTATCCGATTTGGGTTTTTGACCAAGCGCCTTATATCTGCACACCAAGTTACACCTTGGGATTCCGTATTGATAGTGAGTATCAGATAACTGTAGATAGAACGAAAACGAAGAGTGATCCCTACTACCCCATTCACAGCACGAAAGATTTAGTGGGAAGCACGTATTATATCATGAAGGAAAATTTGAATCGCTTCATGCTTACCGAGCAAGACTGGGATCGCACGGTAAGTATCAGTGATGCGGGTATTGGTCCGAAAGTAAAAAAATTAAAACCCGAGCAAAAAGAGCTATTTTTATTTGAAGGTAAGCGCGGGGTGAAGAGGTATTTTGAGGGATATCCTTGATGTCTGCGACGAAGGCGAATTGCTTCGCGAGGGCAAAATGCTTTGCGAGGGTCTGCGACGAAGGCGAATGAATTCGCGAGGGCAGATAGCTTCGCGAGGGTCTTTGACGAGGGTAACTTACGTTACGAGGGCGAATGAATTCGCGAGGGCAGATAGCTTCGCGAGGGTCTTTGACGAGGGTAACTTACGTTACGAGGGCGAATGAATTCGCGAGGGTCTGCGACGTTGATTAGGGCGAGGAAAATTTAAATTTTATGATATGTCGAGATTAAATGAAATTAAATCCGAACTGGAGAAGGTGGTAAATCGTTTTCCACTGGTATTGACCTCTGCTGTTGCGGCTATATGTATTGTACTGGTTGTTATTGGAAATGTTAGGAATAGCATAGACAACAATTATTGGTTGACGTGGGCGTATGCTTTGTATTTGGGTATTCCATTGCATTTCTCTGCGGTGATAGCCATTGAATCACGTGATTTCGACAAACGAAAACGCGTTCAAACCTTGCTTATCGGTGTGGTATTGCATGCACTGATTATTACTCATTTGCTATTGGCTCGAAATGAGCCAGAAAGTCAACGTATCCAAATTTTCTTTTTCTATTTTATCAGTTGTCATTTATTGAATTCGTTTCTTCCTTTTTTGGTGGGAATGAAGAAAGAATACTTTTGGAATTTCAATCACTGGATGTTTTCGCGTTTTGTATTGAGCTCTGTGTTCAGTGCAATTTTAGCGGCTGGGCTGGGTCTAGCATTCGGCGCGATGCAGTTGCTGTTTGGAAAAATCAATGAAGAGTTAATCGGGCAGGTTGTTTTCTTCGCTGCTACCCTACTTCATGTACTTTACTTTTTTGCAGGAACACCAGAAGAGTTGAATAACGGAAACTGGATAGTAGATCCAGCGAAGCCGTTTCGCATTTTGGTGCAGTACATCTTTGTCCCACTGATTCTGCTCTACCTCACTATTCTTTACTTATACCTCGCGAAAATCCTTTTCCTATTTGAATTACCGAAAGGCAATGTGAGTATTTGGATCTTGGTGTTTTGCACCATTGGCATTCTGGCCATTTTATTGGCCGAACCGTTCCGCAAAATGGAATCGAATTGGGTAGGCAAATTCGCGAAATTGTTTTATTGGCTCATGTTACCGTTATTGGTTATGCTGTGGATTGCCATATTCACACGGGTGCTGGAATACGGATTAACGGAATCTCGTGGATTGGTTTTGTATCTAGCGATTTGGCTAACGTTCATCAGTTTATACAACGGATTTTACAAAAAGAAATCGCTACTTGCTTTTCCTATTTCACTTTTCATCATCACCTTTTTATATCAATGGGGCGGCCCATTAAGTGCGCATTCGCTTAGTTTTAGAAGTCAATCTGCACGTACCGAAACACTCTTAGCACAAGACTCAATTGATGAAGACGAACTGCGAAGTCAATTGCATTACATGTACAATTATCATAGAGACAAAGCGGAGTGGTTTGCAGCGAATCAGTTACCCTTGATAGAAGACGGTTATGCCTATGACGACATAAGCGAATTAATAGCCACTGATCGATTCGAAGGAAGAATTATAAATCGTTCTCAGCGCAATGAATACCCTGAGATTGAGAATGTGTATATCTATGAGTATTCCATCCAAGGTTACGATGAACTGTTTGAAATTGGCAGAGGCGCCGGAAGTACAAATTGGCTAACAACGGCAGATGGATGCTCCTTTCAATTCAAAGACGGCGAAACCACCATCACTCATGACTGCTCAGCTGCATTTTTTCTTTTCTGTAAACAACTAAAACTCCATCAAAAAAATTATCCAGCCTTCACGCAAGAATGGACCGAAGGAAACAAGCAGTTCAAGCTAATCGTACATTCCTACCGCTTCGAAACAGATCCATCCAACTCAAACAAATTCTCAACATACGTGAATGGTGCGGTGTTGTTGGTGAAACGTTGATCTTGCAAAGCAAAGCTTTGCGAGGGCGAATGAATTCGCGAGGGCAAAATGCTTTGCGAGGGCAAATGGCTTTGCGAGGGCGAATGAATTCGCGAGGGCAAAATGCTTTGCGAGGGCGAATGAATTCGCGAGGGCAAAATGCTTTGCGAGGGCGAATGAATTCGCGAGGGTCTTTGACGAGGGTAACTTACGTTACGGAATATTATGCTTAGAACATTTCTTCTGTTTTGCTTGAATGGCGTGGGTTTCACGATGTTTGATTTTTTGATATGGGTATAGGTGATTCTAGGAAAACCAAATGGATAAAAACATCTTTGAAGAAAAATTCAAACGATGTTACCTGTACATGCCAAATCAAAAGAGTTTTCAGTTACAATAGTTAAATTGGGAATTCGAATTCAAAAGACGAATAAGGAATATAACATTTCAAATCAACTTATTCGAAGTGCGACTTCCATCAACGCTAATTTGCACGAGGCTCGCGGCTCTGAGTCGCTAAAAGACTACACGCACAAGGTTTCTATTGCATTCAAAGAATCACGCGAAGTACAATCGTGGTTAAAGCTACTGAAAGAAATTGAATACATTTCAGAATCCGAATTCACAGATCTCAACAAACAAATCAATGGAATTAGTTCCGCTTTGTATGCAATAACCGTAGCCATGCGTAAAAAAATCCAGGAACAAAAAAAAGCCCCCCATTCGTAGCTCGCTACCCTCGCGACGTTAGTCGCCTTCGTCGAAGACCCTTGCAACGTTAGTTGCCCTCGCAGCCTAGCTGCTCATGCGCGTCAGCCAAGAAACTCTTCCTCCACAAGATACTTTCGAATCTTGTCGGTAAGGGCGTCAGAGACTGGAACGAGAGGTAGGCGAAGATAATTTTCGCAGATGTCGAGTTGAGATAGTACTTCTTTCACACCGGCTGGATTCCCCTCCGCGAAAAGAAGATGAATTAACTCTAATAATTTATAATGAATGGTGCGCGCTTCTGGGAATTTGTTTTCCAAAGCTAGATGCACCATTTGAGAAAACTCTTTTGGGAAAGCATTTCCAACAACAGAAATTACACCATCACATCCCGCTGAAATCAACGGCAAGGTCAAGGTGTCGTCGCCACTGATTACCATGAACTCTTTCGGAGTGGCATGAATCACATTCATTATTTGATCCACACTGCCACTGGCCTCTTTGATACCAATAACGTTGCGACAATCGAACGCGATACGTGCAACAGTGTCAGGTAACAAATTCACCGAGGTTCTTCCAGGAACATTGTATAAAATGATTGGCAATTTCGATGAATCGCTGATGGCTTGGTAATGCTCGAACAATCCGTTCTGTGTTGGTTTGTTGTAATACGGAGTAACAGAAAGAATAGCAGCTAGTCCTTCGGTATCTTGACGAGAAAGTTGATGACAAATCTCCGCGGTATTATTTCCACCAACACCTAAGACAACAGGTTTGTTACCGTTGTTGGTTTCTAGAACGATATCTAAAACTTCTTTCTTTTCTTCTTTGGTTAAGGTCACCGACTCGCCGGTTGTTCCCATAACCACTAAGTAATCGACACCACCTTCAATCAAGTGGCGAGTTAATTTTTTCAATGCTTCCGCATCTACACTTCCATCTTTCTTAAATGGGGTAACCATTGCTACACCCAATCCGGTTAACGCACTGCTCATTTTATTTTTGGATTACTCAAATAGATATCAAGGTTCTTCAAATAGGCATCCAGATTCGGATTGTCGCCCAAATCGATGGTTAAATCACAGAATCTCGCGCTGCGTGAATCTTTTAATCCAACCTTCATCTTCGCTTTGCTTTCCACAAAAATGAAATTGATTGGAATGTGATCACCGTGAGTTAAGTCAATGAGGATATCGAATTCTTCCTTCACAAATTTTCCCACGTTTTGAACCGGACGCATGTGCCAATTCAAATCGTCCTTCGTGAAGTATTCAAACTCTAATTTGTGTGATTGCCAGATGGGCAAGTGTTTTTGAAGATCATTAACGAATCCCAAACACTGCACCTGACGAACACCAAACTTCTCTTTTAAATATTTCGTGAACGCTTTAATCTTGTTGAAATAACGCTCGTCCGAATCGACGTATAAGATGCCTATAGAAGTTGCATCGTGAAAATTAGATCCCGCACGCAGACGCACCGGGTCGGTCATTTTACCCAGGGCTCTTCTTCCAGCAGTTAATTTTATTTTCTCAACAAACTTCATTCTCACAAAAATAGGAAGTCTTCGGCTATATTTGGCCAACCTAACCGAAAACATGAAGAAAAAAGGTCTTTCTCTCTTTGCCCTCACCATGATTGCCATTGGCAGCACCATTGGTTCTGGGATTTTCAAAACACCTACCGATATCGCGCAAAGCGTACCCGACCAATTGTGGATGACTATACTGTGGATTGCAGGTGGATTGGTCTCGTTGATTGGTGCCTTGGTTTATGCAGAGATGGGCGGAAGATTTCCGAAAGGCGGCGGTATTTACACCTATTTAAAAGAAGCCTTCGGACCACTTCCTGCCTTCTTGTACGGATGGTGCTTACTAACAGTTGTTTCCTCCGGGACCATCGCTGCTTTGATTATTGTATTTGCCGATTATATGCAAAAACTGGGAGGATACAGTGATGCGCTGATTCCTTACGTTGCGGCAGCCAGTATTGTGGTATTGACCCTGTTCAACATGTTCAGTTTACAAAGCTCGAAGGTGTTTGCCAATGTGAGTACCGTATTGAAGATTGTTGGGATATACGGACTGCTTGTTCTTTTGCTTGCACTCGGAAAAAATTCGTTGTTTACTTACAACATCGGCCTTGACGAATTGATTAGCGGAGAGAAAGGACAAAGCTTTGCATGGGCGAAAGCTTTTGTAGGAGTGTTGTGGTCGTACACCGGATGGCACTACGCAAGTTTTGTGACCGGAGAAGCGCACAATCCGAAACGCAATGTGCCATTGGCCCTCATCATTGGAACCGTCGTAGTTACTCTTTCCTATGTGCTTGTCAGCATCGGCTACATGAACGTGCTTACCGTAGGTGAAATTCAAAACACGAAAACATTGGCGGCAGATGCGGCAGAGCGCATTCTTCCAGGTTTCGGAGGAATAGCCACATCGGTATTAATAGCTATCTCGGTGTTCGGATGTGCGGGATTGTATGTACTCGCCACACCGCGTATTATTCAACACATGTCGCAAGAAGGATTGTTCTTTGAGATGTTCGGAAAATCGCACGAAAAATTTGGTGTCCCTGTTAATGCCATCTTCTTACAAAGCGCATGGGCGATTGTTTTAATTTTTGTGTGGGGAAAATTCGAAGCGCTCTATACTTATGTTACCATCACCGAATGGTTCTTCCTGATGCTTACCAGCGCAGGGATATTTATTTTCCGAATCAAGAAAATGGGCAACGAAGACGGTATATTCAAAACGCCCGTTTATCCGCTATTGGCTAGCATATTCATAGCCGTGGTGTTGTGGTTTATATCGAAAAACGTGATGAGCGATGATCCAGCGGCGTATTTCGGATTGCTGGTTATACCTATCGGAGCCATCTTTTACTTTGTTAAATCAAAGCCCAAGCAGGTTAATTAAGCGATTAACCACGCTAAACAGCCTATTAAACAAGGGATTCAGGTGTTCAAAACCCACCTTTTTCAACAACAATGGGGTTTTTTCAACAAAATCACAAAAAAACCTTGATTTCACTTGCGATATAGAAAGGGCTTCTTATACATTTGAACAACAAACAAATGTTTAATTTAAAAACCAAAACAAAATGAACAAAGCAGAATTGATCGAAGCTATCGCAGCTTCATCGAAGCTTTCTAAAGCTGATTCTAAGCGTGCTTTAGATGCCTTTATCGAAGTAACTACTAAAGCGTTGAAAAAAGACGACCGTGTTGCCCTAGTTGGTTTCGGTTCTTTCTCTACTTCAAAGCGTGCTGCTCGTAAAGGTCGCAACCCACAAACTGGTAAAGAAATCACAATCAAAGCTAAAAAGGTTGTACGTTTCAAAGCTGGTGCTGAATTAGCTTCTAAAGTGAAATAATTTTCACTAGAAAAAATTAAGGGCCGCTCTTAGCGGCCCTTTTTTATTTTTGCATCCCCCATGAGCCAACAGCTGTATAGCCTTTTCTGCGAACACCTCTCGGAACACAAACAACGTCGTTTCGATGAAGTAGCTCGCGCTCGAACACGGCACTTCACTGTTGTCCTCGAAGACATTTATCAATCGCAAAACTCGAGCGCCATTCTGCGCAGCGCCGAATCATTCGGTGTTCAAGATTTGCATCTAATCGAAAACACCCATCCCTTCTTTCACTATCAACGCATCTCGAAAGGTGCATCGAAATGGTTAACCCTTCATCACTACCACCAAGCGAAAGACAACACCCGCGCGTGTTTCGAATCATTAAAAGCACAAGGCTATCACATTGCGGTGACACACCTCAATGAAAAAACAATTCCGTTGCAACAACTCGATTTCACTAAAAAAATCGCTTTAGTCATGGGTACAGAACTCACCGGCGCTTCAGAAACCGCAACCGAATTGGCAGATAGTTTAGTGAGTATTCCAATGGTTGGATTCACCGAGAGTCTCAACGTGGCTTCAGCAGCGAGCATAGCAATGCACTACGCAACAGAAAAAATAAGAGCCGACAAGCAAATTCCTTGGTCATTGACTGAAGAAGAAATGCTGGAAGTCAAATTAAAATGGGCACGTAATAGTATTTATTGGTGGGAAAAAATAGAATCAGACTGGAATGCAAATCACGAATTCTAATCCAAACCAACTTAAACTAGGGGTGCGCGACTTGTTGAAAGTGGCTTTGCCTCTCTGCGCCGGAGCTTTCATACAGTTCATGGTTGTGATTATAGATAACTTCTTTGTCGCACAATTGAACAACAAAGCCATGAGTGCCGTTGGGTACGTTGGACTCATCTACATTGCGCTTTCTATGTTCTCTGCGGGACTTGCCAATGCCGCGCAAATTTTAATTGCTCGTAAAGTAGGTGAACAAGCGGAACACGAAGTGAACGCCATCTTCGGACAATCGATTCTACTTGCCTTACCCATAGCGGCTTTTCAAAGTTTAACACTTTACTTTCTCATCCCCTTTCTCTTGCGATGGACCATTAGCGATACGGAAACCGTGAACTACATGCTTGAGTTTTCACACAGTCGTTCATACGGATTCATTTTCTTCGCAGCGATTCAAATTTTTCAAGCCTTGTGGTCAGGTATGGCCAATACAAAGAGTATTTTCTACTCGACCATCACCATTGCCCTACTCACCATTACGTTCGATTATTTACTGATTTTCGGAAATTTTGGAATGCCCGCATGGGGCGTCACTGGCGCGGGAATAGCCACCGATATAGGCGAAGCCGGAGCCGCCATTGTATTGATTATTTATACGTTTAGAAGGAAAGAATCGAAGCACTTGCATCTCTTTCGTAACTGGATGAAAGGCGCGAAACGACATTTCAAAACCTTGTTGAAATTGGGTGTCCCCATTATGCTGCAATTGCTTGTGGCCCTTTCCATTTGGATCATCTTCTTTGGATTCATCGAAGACCGCGGGGAAGAGTCGTTCCATAGCGCATTCATTGTTCGAAATATGTACAGCCTGGCGTGGATCTCGGTGATGGGGTTTTCAACCACTACAAAAACCTATGTATCTGGACTCATGGGCGAGCGAAGAGAACACGAAATTTTCCCCACTCTCCGCAAACTTGCTTTATTGAATACCGCTCTGCTCTTCTTACTCACACACGGATTATGGCTCTATCCAGAGTTCATTTCACATCTCTTTAACGCCACTCCGCTTACCGTAGCACTCACTGTTAAAAGCATGCACATTGTATTGGTTCCCATCTTGGTTTTTGGAATAACCAGCGTACTATTGGCTTCTGTGGAAGGTTCGGGTAAAACCGTTCAGGGATTTTTAATCGAATTGGCCACCACCGTGATTTACATTTCCTACTCGTACTACCTCGTGTATTACACCGAGGTGGATGTAGCCATCATCTGGACGGCAGACATCGTGTATTTCGTTTGCATCGGACTCTTTTCCTTGCTGACGTTGCGTGGAAATCAATGGTATAAAAAATACAAACAGAAGATATGAACATCGGCCTTGAAGGGCCCCTTCTTGTTGTAATTTTATAGGCTCTAGTTAGCCGACCATGTACATAGTTTTTGATACCGAAACAACGGGACTTCCCCTCAGTTATAATGCGCCTTTGACCGATTTTAACAATTGGCCACGCATGGTACAATTAGCTTGGCAATTGCATAGCGAATCGGGAAATTTAATTTCGAGAGGAAACCTCATTGTTCAGCCCGACGGATATTCCATTCCGTACAACGCAGAAAAAGTTCATGGTATTAGTACCGAACGAGCCATGCGCGAAGGGGTTCCCTTGGTGCAAGCCTTAGAAGAATTCGAAGAGGCTTTGGCCCAAACTTCTTATTTGTGCGGACACAACATTGAGTTCGATATCAATATCGTTGGATGCGAATTTCTGCGTGCAGGAAAAGCCAATCCGCTTGAAGGCATGGCAAGCCTAGACACCAAGGAATACGGCACCGATTACTGTGCTATCCCCGGCGGAAAAGGCGGTAAATTCAAATGGCCAACGCTTACTGAACTTCACTTAAAATTATTCGGGAAGGGCTTTGATGAAGCCCACGATGCAGCTTATGACGTAGATGCAACAGGACGCTGCTTCTTCGAAATGTTGCGCATTGGCGTCATTCCTAACAAAGGAACTATAAACGCTTCAGCTATCACTTATGAAGCCCCTGTATTAACCGGAGGAAATTTTCATAAGGAAGAACCAAAAGTTGAAACACCTGTCGTTGCTGCAACCGAAGTGGTGGTGGAAGAATCACCCTTCGTACATCTTCACGTACACTCGCAATTCAGCGTGCTACAAAGCACCAGTACCATAGATGCTATTTTAGGCTTCGCGAAAGAACATCACGCTCCTGCAATTGCTGTCACAGACTTAGGCAATATGATGGGCGCCTTTCATTTCGTTAGCGCCGCGAATAAAAAAGGCATCAAACCCATTGTCGGATGTGAATTGAACATCTGCAAAAACCACCTAGATAAAACGCAGAAAGACGACGGATTCCCCGCTGTGCTTTTGGCGAAGAACCTACAAGGGTATCACAACTTATCGAAGCTAACTTCCATTGCACATACCGAAGGATTCTATTACGTACCGCGGATTAGCAAGGAAACGCTATTGCAGTATAAAGAAGGAATTATCTTCTGCACAGGCGGATTGTGGGGCGAAATACCTTACCACATTTTGAACATTGGTGAGGAGAAAGCAGAAACACTTTTTGAATTTTGGAAGAACGAATTTGGCGATGATTTCTACGCCGAATTAAATAACCACGGATTAGAAGAAGAACGTGTAGTGAACCGAACACTTGTTCGGTTTTGCGAAAAATACGGTGTGAAGTATTTTGCTTCCAACAATACCTACTACACCAACAAGGCCGACGCTGAAGCGCAAGACGCTCTTATTTGTGTGAAAGAAGGCGAGTATGTTTCTAAACCTTCCAAATTTATTGGTAAGCGTGGCAGAGAATTTCGTTACGGTTTACCCAATTCGGAATTCTATCTAAAGTCCTCCAAAGAAATGGCGCAGGCCTTCGCAGAATATCCAGGTGCCTTTCAAACCACCGTGGAAATTGCCGATAAGTGCGAAGCATACAAACTAGATAGAGACATCTTACTTCCAAAGTTTGAAATTGACGCCACCTACATTACAGAACACCAAGCCGATATTAACGCGGCATTGGAACGCTTGGTAGCTATGCGCCTACCGAAATGGCAAGAAGCAGGACTATCGGCGCAAACGATAAAAGAAGAAACAGACAAGCTACTTGTCATCGCAGAACAATCGGCCTACCTCGAATACCTCACGTTTGAAGGTGCTAAGTTTCGGTACGAAGACGTCTCTGATGAAATTGTAGAGCGACTCAAATTTGAATTGTCTGTTATTGAAAAAGCAGGTTACCCCGGTTACTTACTTATTGTACAAGACTTCTGTAATGAAGCACGACGTATGGACGTTTCGGTGGGACCTGGACGTGGATCGGCCGCTGGTTCTGCCGTTGCCTATTGCTTGCGCATTACCGATGTTGACCCCATTAAATACGACCTCCTCTTTGAGCGTTTCTTGAATCCAGACCGTGTATCCATGCCCGATATGGATATCGACTTCGAAGATGAGGGACGTGAAAAAGTTATTGAATACGTTCGAAATAAATATTCGCGCAATGCCGTAGCACAAATCATTACCTACGGTACCATGGCCGCCAAATCAGCCATTCGCGATGCCGGACGTGTGTTCGAATTGCCATTGAGTGAAACAGACCGCTTGGCGAAACTGATTCCTGACCGCGCCGACCTGGGTGACATTTTCGATAAAGATGAAAAGAAAATTCGCGAAGACTTTGCCAGCGAAGACGTAGAAAAAATGATGCAATTGCGCGCCATTATCACCAAAGACAATTTGGAAGGTAAGGTATTGCGCATGGCGAAAATCTTAGAAGGTTCTGTGCGCAGCACCGGCACACACGCCTGCGGGGTCATCATTACCCCAGATGACATTACCAAGTTCGTCCCGGTTTCTACCGTGAAAGACAGCGATATGTGGTGTACCCAATTCGACAATAGCGTGGTGGAAAAAGCCGGCTTGTTGAAGATGGACTTCTTAGGACTAAAAACCTTAACCATCATCAAGAATGCATTGAAGCTGGTGAAATTATCTCACGGCATTGATGTAGATATTGACAAAATACCCATCGACGACACGAAGACCTACGAACTCTTCCAACGCGGCGATACCATTGCCATCTTCCAATACGAAAGTGAAGGTATGCGCAAACACATGCGCGACTTAAAGCCCACCGTATTTGCTGACTTGATTGCCATGAACGCCCTGTATCGTCCGGGCCCAATGGATTACATTCCTTCATTCATTAAACGTAAACACGGAATAGAACCCATCGTTTACGATTTACCTGCGATGGAAGGAAACCTCAAGGAAACCTACGGGGTTACCGTTTACCAAGAGCAGGTAATGTTGCTTTCACAAAAGCTAGCAAACTTCTCGAAAGGTCAGGCCGACGTATTGCGTAAGGCCATGGGTAAAAAACTCATCGAAGAATTGAACAAGATGAAAAGCTTGTTCATGGACGGTGCGAAAGCCAACGGACATCCGGAAGATAAACTTGAAAAAATTTGGGCCGACTGGGAGAAATTTGCCAGTTATGCCTTCAACAAATCTCACTCGACCTGCTACGCCTGGGTAGCTTATCAAACCGCCTATTTGAAAGCCCACTACCCTGCGGAATTCATGGCGGCTACCCTCAGCAACTCACTCAACGATTTAAAAACTGTTACCTTCTTCATGGAAGAATGTAAACGTTTAAAAATACCCGTACTTCCTCCGGACGTAAACGAATCCCTCCCGCTCTTTTCTGTAAATAAAGACGGTGCCATTCGCTTTGGCTTGGCTGCTGTAAAGGCGGTAGGAGAAAACGCTGTTGAAAGTATCATTCGCGAACGCGACATTAAACCGTTCACCACCCTGTTCGACTTCCTTGAACGTATTGACGAGAAAGCGGCCAATAGACGCGTTTTAGAGAGCTTGGTGCTCTGTGGTGCCCTTGACCGATTTGGAATTGATCGTGCGGCCTATTTCGAAGCCGATAACAACGGAGGAACCTTTATCGACACCTTGGTGAAGTACGCCAGAGCTTCACGAGAAAATAAAAACAGCGCACAAGTTTCACTCTTTGGCGATGGTAGCGAAATTCAAATTCAAACACCTGCCATTCCGAAAGCCGAACCGTGGGATGCCCTAACACAACTTTCCAAAGAGAAAGAAGTGGTGGGGATGTTCATCTCTGGTCACCCGCTTGATGATTTCAGTTTAGAGATTAACGCGTTCACTACACCCAACGCCATGGCCATGCTCGATGACCCTGCGGCAAACAATGGAAAAGAAATTTCTTTTGCAGGTATTGTCAAAAGCCCTCAACACCGCATTGGACAAAATGGAAATCCATACGGCAGCTTCATCGTTGAAAACACGGATGGTTCACATGAATTTAGATTGTTCCGCAAAGACTACTTGAATTTCAAAACCTATATGGAAGAGAATTTCTTCCTATTCATTCGCGGAAGATTTCAAAAACGAACCTTCAACGATGTCGAACGAACTGAATTCAATATTCTAAGCATTGAACTGCTTGCAGAGGTGAAAGAGAAACTGGGAAAATATTACACGATTGGTATGGACGCCCAATTCGTAACCAATGAAACCATCGAAATTCTAGATCGCCTACTGGTGAAAAACTCCGGTGGTGCTCAAATTCGATTTGAATTGGTGAATGGCGATGAAATGGTGCAACTGCCTTCGTTAGAAAAAACCAAAGTTTTGGTGACCCCAGACCTACAGCATCAATTGGAAACTATTCCGGGCGTGCTCTCTATGCGATTGACAAATCGTTAACGCAAAACAGCCTGCACAACGGTTTTCCCTTCGGTTCTTGTTTGAATAAAATAAACTCCGCTGGGATAATCTAAACTCAGACGATTCACATTTACACCGCGATACAAGCACGCTCCGGTCAAGCTATATAAACTTACCTCATTCGTGCTATTGCTACCTAACCACACGGCTTCGTGTGCATTCATTCGCCATAAATTCGAAGACGATTCCAGTTCTTCTACGCCAACAAAAAAGCAATTATCGTTAGAAGAAGATGCTGTAAGGTTATTGATATCGTAACTGGTTTTTACAATTACTGCTTGATTCTGCATTCCTGTTTCAAAGCCGTTCGATGTGCCCACAGCGTACAAGGTATCGTTGTAACAAATGACGCCATAGGCCTCA
>Ga0172367_10002601_pt1 | contig 24543 bp, 28 predicted proteins | sample Lak10m_FD_114542 | JGI IMG/M metagenome (GOLD analysis project Ga0172367, IMG submission 114542) | Freshwater microbial communities from Kabuno Bay, South-Kivu, Congo - kab_022012_10m | ecosystem: Environmental > Aquatic > Freshwater > Lake | place: Democratic Republic of the Congo: South-Kivu... | reverse complement strand
GTTTTATTTAATGATTATGACAGTGGCAGGTTTCAAGGTCTTTTCCTAAGAAAAGGAAGGGCATAAGGATATCACTTATACAGCAGGGAATTAGCACTGCTATAAAAACTATGAGAATTGAGAGGACCATTACTAATGGGGTGATTGTAGGAATGAATGCTAAGAAATAAAACAAACTTGCAAATATGGAGAGGAAAATGTGTACAAAGTGAGGGAGTTTGGTTATTCCTGTTGAGACTCCAATTATTGCTCCTAAAATAGATGCTCCTAGAACCCATAATGGGGCTTCGATTAGGGGGAGGTGAAAACTTATTGGCAATAAGAAGGCTTTTCCTCCTGCAAATGGAAGAATTATATCACTTATACTTCCAATAAGAATCGAAGATATTAATCCTACTAATAGGGCTAAAGGGATATCCTTTTTATATCTGTAAAATATTCCTGCAGAAACAATCGAAGATGCAAAAATGTGAAGATAATGCAGAAATTCAAATTCCTCCTCATTTACAATAATATTAAAACCGAAGAATAAAATTGCAACAATTGCTATAGAAAGAAGAGTGGCTCCAAGGGTAAATGGAATGTGATGTTTCAATTCATGTAAAAACTTTTTACTATTTGACATAATTGAAGAATTAAAACCACTTATTTAAATTTTCTTGTTTTTTTTCTGATACTAATTCTGATACTTCAAGATTAAAAACATGAAAAATATTTTCTACGGCAGGAATTAATTGTTTAGTTAGATAATATTCTATGTCATATAAACCCTCTTCATCTGGAAGTTTTACTTTATCTCTTACTAATTTGGATTTAGTATTTGTTTCTGCTAAATAATATTCAATTAAATGTCCTTCTTCTAGAGGCATTTTTCTTTCCTTCATCTTTTGTGCTGCTACAACATGGGGGGAGATTGCCTTATATTCTGAAAGGGATTTTTTTAATTGAGTTCTAATCATTAAATCTTCTTTTTGAATTTTTCTTTCTTTTATTTTATTTATTGTTTCCTTAAGGTATTCTAAGGCTTTTTTTTCATTTCCTTCGTCTAGAATTAATCTAATTATTTTATCTTGAACATTTCTTGCTAATTTGCACCAATCTCTTCTTACTGTTTCAAACCCTCTTATTTTAAGATTATGTTCTTCATCAATCATTGCGTATTTCTTTTTTGCTCCTGTTTCTCCTGAACGAGTTGTAACCCAGAGACCTCTTTTAAAAAATCCCTCTAATTCTAATTCCATTACTCCAGGTAATTCTTCATTTAATTTTTTTAGAAGTTCTTTTACTTGAATTTTTGTTTTGCCCTCTAGGGTAAAAGCAACTGAATCTGTGTCCCCATAAATTACTTTATATCCTTCTTTTTTTATTTTTTCAATTGTTTCTAGGTTATATTTTCTTACAAATGCTAAAATAGATGAAGAAGCTTCTAAAGAATAATATCTTGCTCCAAAAAATCCAACATATCCGTGAGCAGAGGCTGACAATAACTTGAAGGCATTACTTCTTGCCTTTGCTATCTGACTTGGATTTTTTTTATATTCTTCCTTATACTTTTTTCTCTTTTCAAAAATATCTTTTAGAATGAGAGGAAAAAATCCTGGAACTTTTGAAAAATAATATTTAATTTTTTTTTCTCCGGCAGCTATTTCTGGAGAGGAGAAAGCATTTTTCGAATTATCTTGGAGAGTAGCTTTTGAAATGTTGTGAGTTATAATAATACTTGTGTGCATGGAAGTGAAGTCAAACATTGCAAGATTTTCATATAATCCTGGTTTTGGTTCATAAACATAAGCCCCCTGGACACTCTCTCTTTCCATTCTTGAGGAAATCTCTGGGTTATTTGGTTTTTTATCTGGAATTTCATTGTATTTCTCGAGATTATGTAGAATATAAGATTCTATTTGTTTAGATAATCCATTTCTTGAAATCTCAAAAATTGGTTCTTGTATAATTATCGCAAATTCTAATAAATCTGGCCAGAATTTTTCAAAAAGTCCTAAAGTTAAAACTGAATCATGAAGATTATATTCATAATACTTATTCCATTCTTCTCCTGAGATTTTTGAGGAATGTTTAAATTTAAATTCTTTTTTCTCATCTTTTAGAAATTCTTTTGCAACTTCATTTAGAGAGAGAGTCTCTGATTGCATATACTGGGAATAGGTTGTTCTTATGAACTTTATTAAATCAATATGAGTTATTCCAGATATTCTTGCACTTAGGTTTATTCCTCTTGAAAGTTTTATTTTTGAGTCATCTAATCCTAAATTTAATTTTATTTTTAGTTTATCTGCTCGAGCTTTTATATAAGGCAAATCAAAATTATCTGAGTTGTACCCAACTAAGAAATCAGGAGAGTATTTTTTTATGTGCTCGCCAAATCTTTCTAATAATTCCTCTTCGTTTTTTACAAATTCTACATACTTATGTTCTGTTTTTGATTTTTTCCAGGTGATTACTTTTTTGAAGTTTTTTCCAGCAAGAGAAATCATAAGTATCTCCCCCTCTCCTATTTTTAATTCATCTGTTTCTAAATCATAAGCTAAAACTCTTGGCTCAATTTCTTTTTTATCTAATTTTTTGAAAGAGTTTAGTTTTATGATAAAATCTGCATCAATTATCTGGCTTATTCCTCCTAAATCTGATTCTTTTAAAATATCCCCTTCTATTTCATACCAATTCATAGGATTTAATTTTTTTTCAAGCAAATAATGGGTAGTATAATTAAGGTCATATCCTCTTCTTTTATCTATTTCCTCAAAATCCAATTTATTTGCTACCTCTTGCAAATCTTTGTGATTAGTGCAAGAGATTTTTAGGGTTTGAACAGGTTTTCCAAGAAAATTTTTATCTTTTAATTCTACTTTTTCGATTATAGATTTCCTATTTGCAGTGGAAACTTCTATTTTTTTTATTTTTTCTGTTAATTTGTCTATTTTATCCTTTGATAATCCTTGTTTAAGAATTGCCCATAAGTAGTTTGGGCAAGAATCAATTATACATAGCCTTTTTCCATCCGGGTTTCTTCCAAATATTTTGATGTAGTTTTTATTCTCAAAATCAAAGGGTTCATAGTCTATTGGACAAAACTGAAATTTCATGTTTATAGAAGGTTTTTTAGTTATTTAAAATTAGGGGTTTTGGCTTCTTTTGTCCTTAACCAAAAGGTTTATATATCACTAAAGAGTAGTAAAAGTATGACAAAAAAGAGCAATAACTGGCTAGAATTAGATAAGGAAACTAGAGACTTTCTTATTCTTCAATATCTTCAAAGAACTAAGACAGGAAATGGAGATGAGGAAGAAGCAATTAGAATTAAATCAAAAATATTAGCTCAAGAAGCTTATGAAAGAAGTGTCGGGTATGGAATTCCGGCTAATGCTGCAAAAGTTTATTCTCAAGAGGTTACTCAAAAATATGGAATTTCTGATTATTCTCCTAGTCCTCAATTAGATAAATTTTTTGAGAACTCAGTTTACGAAACTCTTAAAAAATCTGCTCCTCAGTTTAATTCACTTTTTGATTATGTTTATAAAACAGATATTAAGGAAGAAAGAGAAGAAAATCAAGAAAGCCCTTCTGAAGTTATAAAGAAGAAAGTTATTGAGCTTAAATCAAGAGAAGAAACTAAGCCCATTAAGCCTTCCTTAGAAAGAGTTGTTGCTAGTGAAAATTTTCTTATTCCAAATAAAGAAAGAGCGAGAGCTAGACCTTCTTTAGAAAATGAAGTTTTTAATTATGAATCGGCGGATTATTCTCCTATTTTTAATATTTCAAAAGAGAGTAAAAGTTCTTTTAATCGAGGATTTTTAACTGGTTTAGCCCCTATTGTAGACCCCTTTGGTTATATTAGCTCTTTAGTTTATAGACAAAAAACTGAAACGGAGTTTGAGAATAAGAATTCTTTAGGAACAGTTTTTAATAAAATATATTCAAGGGTTTATTCTAACAATCCTAAAACTCCCTATGTTCCAAAGATATTAGGAAATTTTGCTGGACTTGGAGTTGCAACAGGAGCCGTTGTTGGACTTTCTTTTATCAATCCTCTTTTAGGTTTAGCTATTCCTGCTTTAACAGGATTTTATAGTCTTTACAAAACAATTAAAAAAGCTTTTAGCAATGAGAAGAAAAATGGCAATTAAAGAAATAAGGGATAGACTAAGTGTACCTAATGAAGTTATTAATAGAATTCTCTATCAAGAAATATTAGAAGAGATGCCTCTTACTCTTGAAGAAGTGCCTTATGCTCAAGGTGAGGTTTCAAATATCCGCATGAGAAGTGGAGGAGAAGGGAGATTTTATGACCTAGAAAATAATTATGGAGGTAAGATTTTACATTGTCCAAATCCCACTTCAAAAAAATATTATAAGCATTTACTTTTTGAGGGCATTTCCCAAACTTTAGCATATAGAAGGGGAATTAATGTTCCTCGAGTTGAAGGAATTTTTAAAATTAAAAGAAGAGAAGATGGAAAATTCTGGCCTGCTTTGGTTATGCAAAAACTTGAAGGCTTTAAATTTGAGAACAGTTTTGAAGCCTCTAATGTTAGTGATGCAGTTTATGATTTTTCTCTTGAACTTGGAAAAGAAGAATATAAGAAGGCTTTAAAATTGGGAGTTAATCACGTGGACTATGCAGAGAATATGTTTGCTTGTCCCAAACAAAACAAAACATATTTAATAGATTGGTCTGATGCAGAAATTGAAGGAGTTGATTTTTCAGAAATAAAGATGGAGGACGAAGAATGAAGGATTTAATGTTATTTACTGGTCTTGAAAATAATTTAGAATATTATCAATTAACAATAGGACAAAGATGCGTTATGGGTATAAGAGATACTCTGGGTCCTTCCAGTAGGGAAGAAATTTTAAAAGCAATTGGAGAGAAATTTGCTTCAGCTATTTTTGAATATACCCCCAATGAAAGCGGAGCTTATACTATCCTTTCTCAAAATGGAGTAAAATTAAATATAGATTATGAAAAAAATAAGGTAGAACTTTTAAAGATAAATAAGTTAGAAGATTCAGTTATAAAATTACTTAGTAATGAGATAAATAATAAATTAAATGAATTATTAAAAGAAGCTGGAGAGGCTAGATTCTCCTTTCTTTTAGATGATATAAAAAATTAGATATAAAATGAACCAATGGGAATATGAAGAGAGAAATCCGGAATTTGAAGGGACTTCTGTAATTGAAAATCCTCAAGAAGAAGCAAAAATGAATGAACTTTTTGAAGTTTTTTCTGCAATGCCTAAACCCGATTTAGCCAATGAATATCTCGCTTATCAAAAAGATAAATATTCTAATCCAAAAGCAAGACAAATATTAGAATTTGTAATTAATAGAATCAAGGATTCTAAAACTAGTTTAGAAAATTGGGTTAAAAATCATAAATTAACAAAATCAGATTCAAAAGATTTAGACTTTTTTGAAGTTTTAAATAGAAGAGGAATTGACCCTTATCAGGGAGATTTAGCCTCTCTTAAAATTGCAATTCAAGATGCTTATGGATATCAAAATCTCTGGGCTGGAAAAAAAGATGATAAAGGTCCTAATGGAACTAAAGTTAAGAGAGGATATACTCAAGAATTATGTTATGTGGACCCAGATTATGTTAGGGGTTTTGTAATTAGAAGATATGAGCATGCACAAAATGTTAAAGAAAGACTTCAGAAAAACTAGGAAAATAAAATGGAAGGAAAATTAATCTATACTCCTGCTTTTGAAGAAGTTTCTTATGCTAATCAATATCCAGATTTAATTGAATTTGAAAAACCTTGGGAAAAACCATGTATACAAGTAGGACAAGGATTTGGAAAAATATCTTCAGAAGGGTATCCCTTACAAAGTGAAGGATTTACTAAATGTTCTGCATTAATTTTAAGGAATAAATCTACTTTAGAATCTGCTTTGTTTCATATAGATGAATGGAATTTAAATGAAAGACAAACTCCAATAGTTAATCAATTTATGATTAATTATCTTAATCAATGTAATATTGATTCTTCTGAAAAAGAAATTCTATTTTCTACCCTTGAGAGTATCACAAGATATGAATACCCCAAATTAATGAAAAGAGAAGAATTCAAATCTTTAATGGAAAAATTAAATTCTAATGGAATAATTCAAGCTTGTTTTGTTTATGGAGAGAATAGTAGAGAAACAGGTGTTTCTATTAGTGAGAGTTTACTAAATTATCTTGGAATTCAAAGATTAGATGATATTAAAGTAGAAACTGGTAATTATTCTTGGGCAACAGTTTATTATCCTAAAGAATCCAAAATACTAATTGATAGAAGAAAAGATAAGAAGGTTTTAAGTTATTCTTTCTAAAATTAAATAATTAGATAATTATTTAACTTGTTTTTAATTTAATTCTTAATGGGATTGAACATACGTGAGATTGTTAATAGAAAAGAATTAAATTTTTCTGAGTTGAAAGGAAAAACTCTCTGTGTTGATGCATTTAATACTCTTTATCAATTTATTAGTACTATAAGACAACCAGATGGAACCCCCTTAATGGATAATGAAAATAAGATTACAAGTCATCTTTCTGGAATTTTTTATAGAAATATTGCTTTACTTTCTGAGGGAATTAAATTAATTTATGTTTTTGATGGAAGGGCTCCTGAATTAAAAGCTAAAACTCATAAAAAAAGAAAAGAAGCACGAGATTTAGCTCAAGAAAAGTATAAGCAAGCTGAAGCTTCTGAAGATTCAGTTATGATGAAGAGGTATAGTTCTCAATTACTAAGATTAGATGATGAGATGATTAATGAAAGTAAAGAGCTCTTAGAGGCACTGGGAATTTGTGTTATTCAGGCTCCTTCTGAAGGAGAGGCTGAATCTGCCTATCTTACTAAAAAAAATAATTTTTATGCTTCCGTTAGTCAGGATTATGATAGTTTGTTGTTTGGGGCTCCATCCTTAATTAGAAATTTAACTGTTTCTAGAAGAAAAAAAACTCCTCGAGGATTTATTGAAATAAAACCCGAGATTATTTCTCTAAATAATCTTTTGGAAGAATTAGAAATTAATTTAGATAAATTAATCTGTTTAGGAATCTTAGTTGGAACAGATTATAATCCTAAGGGAATTCCTAGAATTGGACAAAAAAAGGCTTTAGAATTAGTTCGTAAATTCGAAACTCCAGAAGAGATTTTTGAATCTGTAAGAGATAAAATTGAAGAATTATCTGAGGAAGATAAATTTGATTGGAGAGAAATTTTTGAATTATTTAAAAATCCTGATGTTAAAAATTTTGAAACTATTTTTCCAAAATTAGATAAGGAGAAAATTAGAGAAATTTTAATTGAAAAACATAATTTTTCAGAAGAGAGGGTTGAGAAGCAGTTAGACAGATTAAAAGAACTTTCTAAGAAAAATTCTCAGACGGGTTTAGGTAAATGGTTTTAGATTGGTTGTTTAATATAAACCTCTCGTGTAGATTAATAATATTTAAAAAGGTCTTAGCCTTAGTTTTATAATGAAAAAGAAGGTTGCAAAAAAGAGTTCTAAAAAGACTAAATTTAATTATAAACAATTTGCTATTGGAGTTTTTGCTCTTTTATTGTTTACTTTCCTTTTAGGTTTTGTTCATGTTGGAGATTCTGCAACTAGTGCTAGTGTTACTGGGAATGCTATTTTTGGGAGTAATTCTGGTGGAATGAGTTTTATTGGGGATTTTTTTACTAATTGGCAAGAGGGGGGTTTAGATATTAATGTTGCGAAGTATATTTTGTTTTTTATTCTGGGTTTGTTAATTTTTTCAGTTCTTAGAATGACTAATTTTCCTCCAGTAAAAGGATTACAATTTATTGTTTCTTTGATAGTTAGTTTTTTAGCTGTGGCTTATATTACTCCTGAAGAAGTTTTTGTAATTATTTCTACTTATACTACTCTTGGAGTTGTTTTAACTACCATTCTTCCTTTTGTAATATTGTGTTTATTTACTGTTGCTCTTGTAGCTCCTATTCATATTGATCGTGGAAGAAATATTGTGAGTGCTGTTTCATTACCTGCTGTTTTATTAAGTATTTTAATGTGGTTTTTCTTCTGTCTTTATAGTGTTTGGAGATTAGTTACTGGATTAATCGATGGTTCACTTATTTGGCCTGCTGTTCCGACAATAATTATGACTATTACAACTGCCGTTTCTTTAGGATTTTTATTCTTAAATGGAGCATTTAGAACATTTATAACTCGTGTTGCAACAAGCATTATGCATGACCAACATGTTATTCAAAATTCTTAATTCTCCCTTTACAAAACTTTATTAAATTGAGGTTATTCTTAGAAATATAAAAATGGTAACTCATAGAGCATATAGTATTCTAGGAAGTGTTGCAATTGTTAATTTTCCTAGAGGAACTAAGAAAAAAGAAAAGAAAAAGTTTGCTCTTGAGCTTTTGAAGAAGAATAAAGCAGTTAAAACCGTTCTTTACAAATCAGGTATTTTTCATGGACGGCTTAGAACAATGAGAACTAAATATCTTGCAGGAGAGAAAACAAAAGAAGTTGTTTATAAAGAGAATGGATGTGTCTTTAGATTTAATGTTGATAAACCATATTTCTCCCCTCGTCTTTCTAATGAGCGTAAAGAAATGTGTGCTAAGGTAAAGAAGGGAGAAGAAGTATTTGTTATGTTTGCAGGAGTTGCCCCCTTTTCAATTGTTGTTGCTAAAAATACTAAGGTTGCAAAAGTTTATTCTAATGAACTGAATAAAAGAGCAAATAAATATGCCGAAATGAATATTGAACTGAATAAACTGAAAGAAAAAGTTATTTTAGTTAATGGAGATGTTCGTAGAGTTGCTAAAAAACTTGCTAAGGCAAAAAAGAAATTTGAGGTGATTATGATGCCGAGACCTCAATTAAAAAAGAGCTTTCTAAAAGAAGCTTTCATGTTATCTAAGAAAGGAACTAGAATTTATTATTATGATTTTTGTAAGATTGATGAAGTTGATTCTAAGGTTGAGATGATTAAATCTGAGGCAGTTAAAGTAGGGAAAAAAATTAAGATTCTGAAGATTAAACCTGCTGGAGAAATAGCTCCATATAAGATTAGAGTAAGAGTTGATTTTGAGGTGTTGAATTAGAAAAATTTATAACCATTATAATGGCTCTAATTCTGAGAAGTAAAAATGAAAGGATCATTTGTTCAAACTACTTTATGGGGTATTGATGACTTGAAAAAGATAGTTGAAACCGGAATTATCGGTATAAATTTTCCTTCTGCTTTGAGTTCTCAGGTCCCTCTTTTTGCAGATAAGCCAATGGCTTATTGTAGTTATGTGAATAAATTTTATTCTCAAACTTATGGGGATAGAGAGGGGGTTATCTTTGAAACGGATACTCCTATTGTTTATTCTTGTCCTGTAGATAGCCTTGAACTTATGAGGGGGGGAAATTGGCTTCCAGGATATGAAAAATTTATTTTTTTATCTCTAGAAGAAATGTTAAAAAAATATCCAACTCCCTTAGATTTTAAAAAAGATTTTCAAAAATATTTCAAGAATCTTCAGCCTAAAGAAGTTTATCCTAATAATGATTTTAACTTTGCAGAGTCTCATTTTGAAACGGATTATTGTTTAGCTGACTGGTGGAATCCTGCTCATAATGAGGTAACTTTTCCAAAACCTTTGAAGATTAAAAATGCTAAAATTTTTAGTTCAAGAGAAGAATTGAAAAAACTAATTGATTTTGAGGTCTTGTAGATTAGAGATTTCTTTATAAATTCTAAATTCTTTTATAAATTATGGGAATAGAGAAGGTTTTGGATTCTTCTGCTGACGTTGGAAGAAAAACTATAAGTTATTTTGTTAATGACCCGGTTGGAGGGGCTTCTCTTGCTGCAGGTTATGGTCTACTCGGGGTGGCTCCAATGATTTCTCTTCCTCTTTTGGCTTTTGGGGCATGGCATGTTCCTTATACTTTTCAGATGAGAAAGGATTTGCATAAAGACGTAAAAGAGCAAGGGTTAAATGAAAAAACTCTTGATAGATATAATCGAGCCTCTTGGTGTTCACATAGAATGGCCATTGCATATGCTTTTAGTCAGGGAAAATATAAAGAATTTAAGGAATCTCTTCATAAATACTCTCTTAAACATTATTCTAAACGGTTAGCTTATTATTTAGGAAAAGAATTTAACAAGGTAAAAGATAAACTTAGAAATATTGTTTTTTAGAAAGTTTTTTTACATTTCTTCTTCAAAACTAATTGCTGTAGGAGCATCTCCCCCATGCCAAGTGAATCTTGGTCTAATCTGAACAGGATAAATTCTCTCTGAATTGTCATCTAGGATTATTGCTGAACCTTTCGAGCTTGGAAGGTCATTCATATATTTTTGAATTGAACTTGTTAGGTAAGTTTGCATGATATTATTTAGAGCCTGAATATCCTGTTCAGAGGTAACTCTATGAGAAATTACTAAATCTGATTGAGTCATGACATCTTTATGAATCTGCCCTGGTTGTTGAGTTGCTAAAACTAGAGAAATTCCTGGTTGTCTTCCCTCTCTTAATATTTGAGTTAGGGCATCTGTTGCAATGGTTTTTCCATTTAATGGAAGAAATTCATGAGCTTCATCTATAAATAACCAAACAAGTGGAACTTGTTTTTTTTCTTGAAAAGAACCATAATTTAATCCTTTAGAGATTGAATTAATTTCTTCTTGTTTTCTTGCAATCATTCTTTCCTTGAATATTTTTCTACAAAGTAAACTTATAACCAACGCTCTAATGTTAAACGCTCCAACAGAATTATACATACTTAAATCCAAAACGGAGGTTTTTCCTCGAGTTATAATATCTTTAATCTTAGTTGCGTCGTTTTTATCGTCTGCAAAAATTCCCCAGGTTGAGGCCGCTTCAAATAAACCAACTGCGGCATTAATTGTTTCCTTTTCCGATTTTTTATCTTCTTCTAGTGTTTTAATAATGTCCTTTATTGTAAATTTTTTTCTTTTTTCTTTTAAAAAACTCATGGCTCTTTGAATCAAAACTGCAACTGGATGAATAAACTCTAAATTGAAGGTGATTATCCAATCTTCTATTTCTAATTCAGAGATATCTAAGGCAAACTTTTCATCAATAGAAATTCCCTTATCTGCAAATAAATCATAATATCCATAAGGTACAAAAACTTTAACTGGGAGACTTTTTGTTTTTAATTCCCAATCAGAGAGAAGATTTTTATCTTTATCATTTCTCGTTTTCATGGTCCAATAAATTCCCATGGTGTCAAATATTAGGGAGGAGATATTTTGACTTTCTTGTTCGGGGAGGTTTGAGAGTTCTTCTGCAATGGCTCCGAGGGTATAAGATTTACCTGAATTATGTGAAATAATTCCATTTGCAATAAAAGAATGATTTTTGTCAACAGTTAAATCATAAACTTTGCTTGTTCCTTCTATCTCTTTTATCTCTTTTATTTTTGTGCATACCAAATTTTTTTCAGGATAATGTGTTTTTCTTCTTTGTGTTCCATTTGATTTATGTTTTTCTAATCTTTCTTGTTTGAATTTGTTTCTAAAGTTTATTTTTTTGAAATTTTCTATAGAATTATTATCGGTTATAAAAAGTCTATAACTTGGGTAAATTTTATTATTCAGTTTAGCATTTTTAACTCTTATTACAGATTCTATGTTAAAATGAGTTAATAATCTCTGTAAATCTTCTAAGAATTCTCTTGATTTACTAGAATAATCTAAATTTCTTCCAGTCGCAGGAACATATCCATCGCAATCAAATAATGCAGAAATAAATTCTGCTTTGAATTTATTTGAGCTTTGAAAAACTATTTCAGGGATTCTTATAATGCCTGACTTTAATCCTTTTGGAACTCCCAGATTCATAAACTTGTTGATTATATTCTGGTGTTTTGTTTCTATAATCTCACAATTACAATCATTCCTTTTATATCTCTTAGCCGTTATATTAAATTCTTTTTCAAAATCTTCTTTTGCTTGAGTTAGAACTTCTTCTGATTGATTAAAAATTCTTATTCTTGCCTTTGTTCCATTGTAAGGTTTACCTCTTCCATCTTTAAATATTCCTTTTTGGATATGTATTGTTCCATCTGCAAGGATATAACCTAAAAGTCTTGCAATTCTTAGACTTTCTTTGTCTTCTTTTATTTCTGGTAAGTTAGTTGGAAGGATTATTTTATCTTTTTCTTTTAGTTGGTAAGCCTTTCTGTAATATTTGTATTTTCCATAAGAAGAGAGAAGAGGATGCTCTTTGGTTAATTTTATTATTCTTCCATCCTCTAATGTGATTTGTAATAACTTTTCTTTTTCTAAGGGATATTCTAAAAGTTTTGCATCTTCCCATTCGAAAATGTTTTTATCCTTGTTGTATGAAAGAATTTTATCTTTTTTTTCATTAAATTCAGATATTTTCTTATATCCTCTATTTGTAAAAACTTGTGTATCTTCAGTTAGACACCCTCTTTTTCCTGCAATTAAAATTACGTGACTTCTTGAGACATCCATATACATTTTATTAGATAGAGAGGTATATTGTCCCATCTTTACATAGGTTTTACCAATATAAGCTAATCCTCTATTTCCAAAAAGTTTCTTATCACCTGCATTTCTTCCAACAATTATCTCATAAGGCATTATATAATATAGGAATCCAGATTTTTAATGTTTTGTATAATTGGGAAAGAGATAAATCTAAAGTTTTATATAATATAATTTTCTGCTTGGGGAATGATATATCCGTATGAAATAAGAGAAGAAAGAGTAGGAAATTTGGAACTTAAGTTAGTTGGAGTAAGACATACTTTTAATGATTTTGAACTTCAAAAAGAATTTTTTTCTGATGAAATTAATAAGGTAGACTTGGTCTTTTTTGAAGATGGAATGGGAAATGAGTTTTACCGTGCTCTTAGAAATCAAATGTTAAGAGAAGGGAAAGAAAAGTATTATATTCCAGATAAAAATGGGAATTACGCTCTTGGTTCAGAAATCACTGCTGGATTGGGAGGCTTGGCCTTGTTAGGAAAAGCTCTAAAGAATAATTTGTTTAACAAGAAAGAATTGTCTCGAGCAGAATTTTTAAAAAAAAGTTTGTATTTTACTGCAGGTGCTTATTTATTATCTAATTCTGGAGGGTTCGTTGAAGATTTAACTCAGGGTCTAGTTGGACCAGATTCTTCGATTGATAATTCTCTATCTTATAATACAATTCAAGATTTTAGGAATATTATTTCTGCTTCTAATTTGATTAGGGGGGAAAAAGAAGGACTTTCTGGAAAGGGGGTTTATTTTATTGGAAATAGGCATGTTAATGGAATTAGTGCTTATCTTAGAAATCCTGGATTATTAAAAAAAAGAATTTTATATTTTCCTCAAGATTTACTTGTAAATACTCCTATTAGAGAATATCAAATTATTGATGGAGTCTGGAAATTGCAAAGGGAAATCTAATTCTAACTAATGCTTAATTTTGTTTGTTATTTCTGTTTATAGAAATCTTTATAAAACAAAACTAATTAAAGAAATAATGGAAGGTGAAAATTTTAATCCTGAGCAAAGAAGAAAATCTTCTGGGGGAGGAATTTGGGTAGCTACTACTATTATTTTTGCAGCTTTGTTTTTAGTTGTTTTATTTACAGGTTTTAGTATTACTGGAAATGTTACTAAGAATAATGTTGGAAAGAATTTTGTAGATTACATTAATTCTCAGGGTGGAACTCAGATAGAATATGTTGATTCCTCTAGTTTTGGTTCAAATCTTTATCAAGTTACTGTTTTAGCTAATGATGAAGAAGTTCCTGTGTTTGTTACTAAAGATGGTAAATATTTTGTTCAAATTATTTCTGAATTAACTAAGGAAAAACAATCTTCTGCTCAACCCGAAGAAGCTTCAACTGAAGTGACTAAATCTGATAAACCTAAGGTAGAATTATTCATTTGGTCATATTGTCCATATGGAGTTAGTGCTCAGAAACCTTTTGCAGAAGTTGCATCATTATTAAAGAACTCTGCTACTTTTGATATCTCTCTTTATTATGCTGGTCATGGAGAATATGAAGCACAACAGAATAAAATACAAGCATGTATTCAAAAGAATTATCCAGATAAGTATTGGGAATATTCTACTAGATTTGTAGATGAAATTTATCCTAATTGTGGTTCTTCAAGAGATTTGACTTGTGATAGAGATGAATCTATTAAGCTTATGAAATCTCTTGGAATTGATTCAGCTAAGATTATGTCTTGTGTTGAGAAAGAAGGTCAGACTCTGGTTGACCAAGATTCAGCAAGAGCTGAAGAATTGGGAGTAACTGGTTCTCCTACAATTGTAGTTAATGGAGTTAAAGTTAATGTTGCAAGAAATTCTGAAGCAATAAAATCAGCTGTTTGTTCTGCATTTAACAATGCTCCAGAATCATGTGCAGAGGTTTTATCTTCAACTTCAGCTACAACTTCTGGTAACTGTTAGATTTATTAATTAGTTCTAAATTAAATTTTAACTTCTACTTAGATAAGCAATTTCTTCTTCGTCAAGTCTAAGTTCTTTTTGAACGGTTGGATTTTTTAGAATAGGAAGAATCATCTTAAAATCTTGAATAATTCTCTTTGTTCCAACGTGAACTTTTTGAGAATATTTTTCAGATATTGATTTCTTTTTTTCATTCTTTTGATTTGCTAGCCAGATTTTTAGAACTCTATCTGGTTTTTTATATTTAAAAAATCCAGATTTAGACTGATGTTTGGCTTGAGCTATTCCATAGCTCATTAAAATATTCTGATAGATCATAAATCTCCAATATTGTTGTCTGTAAATTCTACCCTTGAAGATATCTGCTCTGCTTAACCTTTCATAAGCTCTTGCAAGTTCTTCTCCCTTGTAAACTAAAGGAATGTTATCTTCTATCCATAAGGCAATTTCTTCCATTGGCATGTCTGTTTTATCAAACAAGGAAAGCATGGCTTCATCTGCTTTTTCTTGGAAAACTTGTTTTAATATATGAAAGATATCTGTTTCTTTATTTCTCTCAAATATTTCTACTTCTTCATTTTCTCCTAATAGTGAGACGGATTGTACATCATTTATTATTGCACGCATATCTCCTCTTGCAGATTTAATAATTTTTTCTAATAATTCTGGTTTTATTTTTTTATTTTCTTTCTCAAGAATTTCTAGGATTAATTTTTTTGCAATTTCATCCTCAATTGGTTTTAAATCAATTGTTTGCATAGCCTTTCTGAGAGGGGCTAATTTTCTTGCCCAGGCATTATTAGCTGTTGCAATAATTGGAAAATTAGATAATTCTATTAATTTAACTATCTCTGTTAGTCCTCCTCTATCTACTGCTGAAATTCCATCTATCTCGTCGACTAAAATAATTTTACTTTTCTTAACTAGTGAAGCTTGTTCCAACGCAGGTTTTAATCTTTCATTTAAACTATCTTTATTTCTAAAATCTGAAGCATTTAATTCAAATATTTCTGCTTGTATGGAATTTGCTATGGATTGAACTAAGGTTGTTTTTCCAACTCCGGGAGGGCCATTAAGAAGCATAGCTTTTTTCTTAGGGAAATCTTTTAAGAATTTCTTAATTTGGGTGATTGCCAAATCTTGGCCTTTTATTTCTTCAAGTGTTCTTGGTTTGTATATCTCTGTCCAGTTTTTCATTATATCTCCAAAATCATATCACTATAAGATTTATCTATTAAATCTGAATCTTTGATATTAAGTTTTTCTTTGTAATAATTAAATTGTTTAATTAATTCTTCTTTTGGAATGGAATCATTCTCACTTATAGCCTCTATTTCCATAAATGAACCTAAATTTTCAACTCTGTCAATATGAAATTTTACATTTTTTATGAAATATATCTCTCTCCTCTTGTCAACTCTAACTAAAATTCCATTTGAAAGGGCAAGTATTTTTTCTAAATCTTCCGAAGGGTTGTTTTCTAAAATTATTTTCGATTCTTTTTGGGAAGGATTTTCATCTCTTTGATAAAAAACTAAACTCTTCTCAATATTTCCTCTTCTTATCTTTAATTTTCCATTTAAGGTTTTATAATAGGTATCTATCTGATGGTCTTCTCCTCTATAATCTGCTTCATTATCTAGAAGAAATTGTCTAATTTTTTCGGGATTACCACATCTTGCTTTTAATTCAATGTTGAAGTGATTCATTTTTATTTAAAATATTCAGAATAATAATATATTCTTTTATTGTTTAATTGAGCATAATTAAGTTCTCTTTGGGTGCTCTCCCCGAGATAATTATCTATATCTATTACCATTATACTATCTGCGAGGTCGATTTTTCTTAAATGAAGATTGTCTAACATTGGTTTGTTGGCCCAAGCAATTTCTTCATTATCAGCATGTCCAAATAATCCAACAGAAATAACAATTTTGCCTTCGAGACTTAATCTTTTTTGTGCTTCTAAAAATTGTTTCTTAAATTTTGTACTTCCACATAAAGTTATTATTTCTGGAAAATTTTCTTTTTTTTCATTATTCATCTTTAAACCTCTTGTTTTTTATCTACTGCTTTCCTAAACCTGCTAGAACGAAACTTGCTAAAAGAGATTGTAACTGAATAAATGGATCAGAGCCCTCAGTTATTCTAAATTCTATTTCTCCTGTTTTCTCGGTTAATTTTACTTTGATGTCTGGTTCAACTTGCAAATTCCAAATTTCTTTTTGCATAGCCTTTATCACATCTTGCCCAGAGATAGACTCTTTCAGCATAATATCTAATAATTTTTCTTTTGCTGTTTCGAAATCTCCTGAAAGAGCATAATCTAAAACTACTCTAATGTCCTTGGGTTTTGCTTCTGAAACCATTGTTGATACTAATGACTTTGAAATTGAAGGGGAAACAGAAGAGGTTGCTTGCATAAGATTAATACATCTTCTACAATCTCCTTCGCTTGCTTCATAAATTTCTTCAACTGCTTCGGGGGTTATAGTTAATTTTTCTTTTTCAGCAATCATTGTAATCACTTTCTCTACATCTTTTTTTTCTAAAAGTTTAAATCTAAAGATAGCACATCTTGATTGAATGGGGTCAATTACCTTGGTTGAATAATTACAAGAGAGAATAAATCTACAAGTTGAAGAATAATTTTCCATAGTTCTTCTTAGAGCTTGCTGGGCTTCTGTTGTTAGGGCATCTGCTTCATCTAAAAATATTATTTTAAAGGGGACTGAGCCTAAAGCTTTTGTTCTTGCGAAAGTTTTTACTTTTTCTCTTACGATGTTTATTCCTCTTTCATCGGAGGCATTTAGTTCTAAATAATTATCTTTCCATTTATCCTTGAATAGTTCTTTTACTACAATTAATGCAAGAGTGGATTTTCCTGTTCCTGCCGGGCCTGCAAAGAGTAAATGAGGGATATTAAGGGTATTTACTAATCCTTGAACTCTTTTAATGGTCTCTTCTTGTCCAACAACTTCTGAAAAAAGAGAGGGTCTATATTTTTCTGTCCAGATTTCACTTGTCATAGCTTTTATAGAAGAAAATTCCTTATAAATATTGTTGTACTATTTTAATGTGAAGAGTTATTGTATATACTCAAAAAGATATGTTATAAGATATACTTTTCATTATATATTTTAGAAAATATATGTTGTGAAATATATTTTATACTATTTATATTAAATTATCTTAAATATCCTGGTCCTTTGCAATCATCTAATTGAGGGTCATCTTCCTGCCAAACTTTATTTATTACTCTTTGAATTTTTTCTCCTTCAAAAAATCCTTCCTCGGGGGGTTCACTAAAAACTGTTCCTGCTAGATATTCTGAGCATATTTCATAATTAATCAACCATCTATTATTTAATTGATAAAATTTTGGCGTTTTCTCTTCTTTCATTGTTTCTTTTAAATAATATTTAACTAAATTATGAGTTAAATAATAAGGGACTTTAGAGGATTCAAGTTCTTTTGAACTTATCTCTTCTAAAAGTTTAGCATCTTTCACAAGAGGTTCTAAGGTTGTTCCTCTATAAATTTTTTTAAGGGTTTTAAGAATTAAATCTTTATTTTTTTGTTTTGACATTTTATTTAGAATTGTTTAAAATTAGTTTTAATAATCCTTTTGTTTCTTTTCTTATCTTCTCTATTTGTTCAAACTTATTGTAAATATCCTTGAAATCTTCTTCATCAATTTCTATAATTTTCCCCTCTCTTTTGTATAGTGCTCCTAACATAGGTTCTAAGACCTGTTGAGTTTCTAGAATTTCTCCATCTTCTCCTAACCTTATTGCTTTTTTTGAATGAGGATTATAGAGATATTTGGCAAGAGCTTCAATTTGTCCTAAATAACAATTTATTTTTGTCATAGCTCAAATAAATTATTTTTATTTTTAAAGATTTGTGTGTTTTAGAATACTGTCTAGACTTAGTTAGATCTTCTTATCTTACGTTTATGCTTTTCTTTTCTAAGCTTCTTTCGTTGCCATTTCCAACGCATTTGTCTTTTCTTTTTCCAACGTCTAGAACTTCTTTTCATAGAATTTTTATGGAAGTTTGTTTTAAAAAGGTTTTGGTGAGGTTTTTTTTCTCTTTTTTAGATTTAAGGTATATTCTGAATTACCACAACATTTAAATAGTGTAAGATATACACTATATTAGTAAATGTATAATTTACACAAATAAAAACTACAAAACATATAAGTTTAAAATAAGAACAAACAAAATAAACAAAACAAACAAAATGGCAAAAACAATAGAAAATCGAACAATGTTAACCGATCTCTATCAGTTGACAATGAATGCTGCTTATTTTGAGAATAATAAAAATGATGAAGCGATATTTGAATTATTTATTAGAGGACTTCCAAAAGACTGGGGATATTTTATTGTTAATGGGGTTGAAGATGCAGTAGATTATTCAACCAATATTAGCTTTGAAAAAGATGACCTGAATTATCTTGACTCTCAAAATATTTTTAAGCCAACTTTTCTTGATTTTTTGAAAGATTTTAAATTTGAGGGGGATATATTTGCAATTAAAGAAGGAACTCCTATAACCTCTAACACTCCAATATTGCAAATTCGTGCTCCAAGAACTCAAGTTCAATATTTAGAATCAATGGATCTTAATACCATTAATTTTCAAACTCTAATCGCTAGTAAAGCCAATAGAATTGTAAATGCTGCGTATCCTGCAAAAATTGTGGATTTTGGATTAAGAAGGGCACAAGAAAAAGATGCTGCAATGTTGGGAGCTCGGGCAGCTTATCTTGCTGGAGCTGTTGCAACAAGTAATGTTTTAGCTGGAAAAGAATTTGGAATTCCCTTATCTGGAACTCATGCTCATAGTTTTGTTATGAGTTTTCCAACGGAACTTGAAGCCTTTCGAGCCTATACTAAAACTTTTCCAACTAACGCAACTCTTTTAGTTGATACTTATGATACAATCGAAGGAGCAAAAAATGCGGTTATTGTAGCAAAAGAATTAGCAGAAAAAGGTATGATGCCTAATATAAGAGTTGTTCCTTCTCTTGGAGCGGTTAGATTGGACTCTGGAAATTTGGCGGATTTATCTAAAAAAGTTAGAAAAATTTTTGATGATGAAGGATTGAATTCTATTAAAATATTTGTTTCTAATGATTTAAATGAATACAAAATTTTTAATCTTCGTGAAGAAGGAGCAAGAATAGATGGTTATGGGGTTGGAACAGAGATGATTACCGCAAAACCTGTTTCTGCTATCTCTGGGGTATACAAAATTGTTGAAGATGAAGCGGGAGCCAAAATAAAACTTTCTGAAGGTAAAAAAACTTATCCTGGAAGAAAACAAGTTTATAGAATAGCTGATGAAAATGGATTTTATTCTCACGATATACTTGCTTTGGAAAGTGAAGACTTATTAGGAAGGCCTCTTCTTGAAAAAGTTGTTGAAAACGGTAAGAGAATTAGACCAAGAAGAAATTTAGACGATATTAGGACTTATTGCTTAGAAGAGGTTGCAAAATTACCTGCTTCAGTTAGAGAGGTTTATGTAAAAAATCCTTATGAACTAAAAATTTCAGAAGGACTTCAATCGCTTTTTTCTGAATTAAGTAATAAACATTATGGAGGACAAAAAATATGAAAAAAATAAATGTTTTAGTGGATTTTAGTGAATCTTTCACAGATAAAAATGGAAGTTTTTATTCTGGTACAACGGATTTACAAAAATTAAATGCAGTTGAAATAAATAAATCTGCTGATGAGACAATTTATCTTTCAGATATTCACACAAAAAATAGTTTAGAATTTGCAGTTAATGGGGGGTTATATCCTGCCCATAATCTTATTAATTCAGATTGGAAATATGCTTCTTCATTAGGAATAAACGAAAATCAAAGTGTTAGTCCTCAATTGACAGCTCCTCTTTATGATTTAGTTAAATCAAAAAAATCTGGATTAATTGTTCCAAGGCATGTTTTTTTTCAGGATTATAATGGAGAAGAAAATTTTATTCCTTCTTTTTCTTTTAGAGAGGTTGAAGAAACTTTTGGAGTAAAGAAATTAGATAGTCAGAAATATTTAGATGAAGAAGTAAGATATATTATTAATGCTAAACACATGTTTAATGGAGCGGCTTTACAGGCAACTGACTGGATGGGAAATTTTTCAGACATTCCTGATAAAGAGATGAATATTTTTTCTTTAGTGAAAGAGAAATATGGTCAAGGACAGGATTTGGAGTTTGATATTAGCGGGGTAGTTATGGGAATTTGCATCTATCAAACTGCTACGGGATTGAGACAAATATTTCCAAAATCAAAAATAAATGTGATTGCAGATGCTTGTACTCATTTAGTATATGCTCCTCTTGGGTTTGAAAATGAGGGAGTTGCAAATGACGCTGCTAAAAGAATGTGTGCACAAGTTGGAATTAATTATTTGACAACAAGGGAGTATTTAGGAAAATGAAAACAATTTTTTGGAATATGAATACTCAGAATGATTTCTTTTTAGAATCTGGAACAATGTACATAAAAGGAATTGAAAAAATTATTCCAAATCTGGAGAGATTAACTGAGTTTGCAAAAGAAAATAATTATCAAATTATTAACAGTGGAGATTCGCACACTCTGGATTCCTCTGAATTTATTGAAAACGGAGGAAAATTTCCAAGACATTGTATTAGAGGAAGTGTTGGAGCGGAGTTTATTAAAGAAACAAACCCTGAAAATCCCTATGTTGTAGATTTTGATGAAAAGTCATATCAGGTATCTGTTTGTAAGATTGAAAATTCTAGGAGTTTACTTTTATCTAAGAATAATTTAAATGTTTTTACGGGGAATCCTTATGCAGATTATGTTCTGGACACTATAAATCCCGATAGGGTTATAATTTATGGATTTGCAGCCGAGCACGGAATTGATTATGCTCTAAAAAAATTAGTTTCTGCAAAAAAACAAGTTTATGTTCCAATTGATGCTATTAAAGAAATTTCTAAAGAAAATCTTGATAATTTGTTTAGGCTTTGGAGTTGGAATGGAGTTAATTTAACTAATACTAATGAAGTAATTGGAGGATTAGAATGGTTAACGAAATAAAATTGTTAAATATGCATCCTGAGGTTGTTGTTGAAGAGATTGGAAATTTTATTCTTGACGAAATTACTAAAATAAATTATACTGGAGGGGTTATTGGACTATCTGGAGGAGTGGATTCTACTGTAACTGCAGCTTTAACTAAGAGAGCTTTTGATAAATATAACTCTCTAAATAAAGATAAACTTGAATTAGTAGGATATATTCTTCCTTCTAATATCAACAATCCTAAAGATACAGAAGATGGAATTAGGGTAGCTGAGAAATTAGGAATTAAATATGAAGTTTTGAGTATTGAACCTATTGTGAATAGTTTTAAGGAAGTTAATTTAGAAGGATTTAAGGTTCCTTATGTTAAAGGTAATATGCTTTCTGAAATAAGGGCAGTTTTGCTGCATTCCAAAGCAGGTTTTTTAAAAAAATTGGTGATTGGAACTGGAAATAGAGATGAAGATTTTGGGGTTGGATATTATACTTTATTTGGAGACGGAGCTGTGCATTTAAGTCCCATTGGGCAACTTCCTAAAAGATTAGTTTTTGAATTAGCAAATTATCTTGGTTTTCCAGAAATTGCTAAAAAAATTCCTACTGCAGGATTAGAGATTGGACAAACTGATTTTAAAGATTTAGGATATAGTTATGAATTTGTAGAATTGGCTTCTGAAGCTCTTTTACAAGGAATTTCTTATACTGAATTATATTCTTCTTCTCAAGTTTTAGATTTTGCTTCTAAAGAATTAAAAGTTTATAGAGAAACTTTTGGATTTGAAAAGTTTAATTCAGTTAGATCTCTGCTTGATGATTTTTGTAGAAGGAGCAAAATTGCTATAAAGAAATCTGAAATTGTTCATCCTCCTGTTCCTAAAATTAGTCTTTTTTATGGAGGAATTTCAAAATGAAAGCTTATAAAAATCCTGCTTCAACAATAGATTTGATTTATGTTAATTCTAACAATGAAATTCTCTTAATTGAAAGAAAACATAATCCTTTCAAAGGATATTGGGCTCTACCTGGAGGATTTCTTGAAAATGGGAAAGAGACCTTAGAAGGGGCAGCAATTAGAGAATTTAAAGAAGAGACAGGATTAATTGTGAAAAAAGAAGATTTAGTCTTAATTGGAGTTTATTCTAATCCTACTCGTGACCCTCGGGGACATGTTATTTCTCATGCTTATACTACTAAGAGTATTGAAGGTACTCTAAAAGCTGGTGATGATGCTAAAGATGCTAAATTCTTCTCATTAGATAAACTACCTTTACTCGCATTTGATCATGAAGAAATAATTGAAGATTATTTAATCTGGAGGGGAGGAAGATGATAGCATTAATGACTCTTCTTGAAATTCTTGCAGTTGTGTTTGGTTTATTGAGTGTTTATTTTACTGTTAAACAAAAAATTTGGTGTTGGCCAACTGGATTAATCATGGTTGGAATTTATATTTATATCTTCTTTAATGTAAAACTTTATTCGGATATGATTGAAAATATTCTTTATGTTTTTTTACAAATATATGGATGGTATTTTTGGGTTTATGGAAATAAAAATAAAAAAAATGCAGTTCCGGTTACTAGATTAAAAGCAACTGGAGTTGTTTTTTGGAGTATGATTATTGTTGCAGGTACAGCAATTTTAGGATTTATTATGGCTACTAAAACTGATGCTTCTCTTCCCTATCTTGATGCTTTAACTACTGTTATGAGTTTAACTGCTCAGATTATTATGTCTCAGAAAAAATTAGAAAATTGGGTATTATGGATAACCGTAGATGTTCTGGCTTTGTTTATCTATTCCTTTAAAGGATTATATTTAACAACTGGATTGTATGCAGTCTTTTTAATCTTGGCAATTTCTGGATTGATAGAATGGAGAAAATCAATGAAGAAATCATTGATAGATAGAAATGGAAAATGCTAAAACTGTTGGGTTTATGGGAGGAAAATTTCTCCCTTTTCATCAAGGGCACATTTATGCCCTGTTAGCAGCTTCTAATAAAGTAGATGAATTGTATGTTGTTTTAACTTCCTCTGAAAATAGAGATAGAGAAATTTGTGAAAGAGACGGAATAAAGTATATTCCTGCTCATTTGAGATTATCTTGGTTGGGTGAATCTTTTCATGATTTGGAAAATATTAAAATTATTCATATTGAAGATGAAGCTTGGGACAAAGATTATGATTGGGAGGAAGGAGCTAAAAAAATAAAAGAAACAATAGGAAAACCAATTGATTTTGTTTTTAGTTCAGAAAGCTCCTATAACGAAGTTTTTAAAAAAAATTATCCAGAATCTCAACATATTATTATTGATGAAGGAAGAGAAACAGTAAACATTTCTGCAACTGAGCTTAGAAAAAATTTATATGAGCACTGGGATAAACTTCCTGCTTCTGTTAGAGGGTATTTCACTAAAAAAGTTGCTATTGTTGGAACTGAAAGTTGTGGAAAATCTACTCTCACCAAAAAACTTGCTAAATTTTATAATACCAACTTTGTTCCAGAGGTTGGAAGAGAGTATTGTGAAAAATATATGAATCTTATTAATGATAAAGTTTTTAATGAAATTGCTATGGAACATTTTTTAAGACAGACAAAAGAAGCCCCTCAAAGTAATAAACTTCTTCTTGTTGATAGTGATGCAGTTGTTACTCAATATTATTTTGATATGTATTATAAGCAACATTCTGTTTTGCTTGAAGAAATAGTTAAATTACAAAATTATGATTTAATGTTATATTTAGAACCAGATATTAAATGGGTGGATGATGGAATAAGATTTGCAGGTAAAGATGAAGAGAGAATCAGGAATAATGAGAAGCTTAAACAGATGTATAAAGAAAGAGGCATGGAGTTTGTAAGTATTAATGGAACTTATGATGAGAGATTTAACAAATCTCGAAGTTTAATTGATAATTTATTTGTGAATGGAGGGGTAAAATGAAATATAAAAAAATTGGAATTGTTGGAAGATTCAAACCTCTTCATTTAGGGGGAGCTTCATTGCT
>Ga0172367_10002600_pt1 | contig 24564 bp, 8 predicted proteins | sample Lak10m_FD_114542 | JGI IMG/M metagenome (GOLD analysis project Ga0172367, IMG submission 114542) | Freshwater microbial communities from Kabuno Bay, South-Kivu, Congo - kab_022012_10m | ecosystem: Environmental > Aquatic > Freshwater > Lake | place: Democratic Republic of the Congo: South-Kivu... | reverse complement strand
TTTCTGAGTCGGTTGACGTGCCTGTAAGTTTATTGCCCGCCACTGTGGCGGACAAGGTGATGCCTACATAAATTTGAGGGAATCCTGCAATAGCAATTTTTGGAGTAAAGGCCTCGTGACTTATGATTGCTATCCTAGTTCCATCATTATACCACGACGTGATGTTTTGTGCGACATCGGTTGAGCTAGATATTGTCTCAAATATGAAACCGTTCTGCGCACCTTCAACCACTGTGGCCGGTGGTCCAACCAAGATATTACTTGCGCCATTGTTGAAATACAATTGTTGTGTGTTGGAGTCAATCCATAGGTCTCCTGCTATCAGTCCTGTCGGAGTGACACTGGTGTAGCTTACCCCGCTGGATGGTTGAAAACTGGTGCCTGTGTAAACTTTTAACCTTCCGCTTGACTCGTCATACCAGAGCTGGCCTTTTATTGGTTTGGCAGGCGCGGTGGTGTTGCTGAAATTCTCCAACAAGTGTAGGAAATTTTCCGCTATGACCTCTCCATAACCCGCATATCCTTTGCCCACGAATGACAGATCTGTCTGCGTGTTAAGAATAGAATCCTGCACCACATACTGATTTGGCGACGCTGCAGTGTTGACCTTATTGACTGTGTATGGCATCTATTTTATTCCGTGAATGTTGTTAACGACTGAATCCTCAACGTGTAATCAATTTGTATCAATCTGTTCAAACTTTTTTGTATGGGATGGAATATCACATGTGTCAACAATTTGTTGGATGTGCTGTTTTCTGCACCTTCCCATGATACCAATCCTAATTCGTCGAAAACATAGTCGCCATTGAAGTTGGTTGTGTTGTCAAAGGCCTCTTGGTTGGTCGGTTCACCGTAGTCCAAAGTACACGTGGCCACTATGTCAGTGTACTTGTTGCCCGCTGTGTGCCTGATCTCTATTTTATTCCTCGTGGTATCCTTGTTGGTGGCGGAGTTGTTATCGATCACTTTATAATATGTCTTATTGTACAGTGTGGCGTTGGTGCCAGTGGTGTTGGGTGTCAAGTAGGTTATTATTCCTGTGGCATCCACTGTGGTGCCACCGTTTCCAAATGCCATCTCATGAATGAAACCCGATGTCTTGTTTGCCAGGCTGCTGGCTAGTCCTATGCTCATGTTCTCATAGTGTATGGCGTTTCTCTTGTCCACTATAACTTCACCTGTTTTAGGATCCCATATTTTTATATGCCCTTCGACTTTCACTCCGGACTGGTCCTGTGGCTTTTTTGTATCGTTTTTCATGTTATTTTCTTTGATTTCTTGTTCTGTCATTGCGTTGTATTTATTCAGGTGCATTTGTTGGTTCTCCTGATAGGAATTGTGCTTGGTTAGTTGTTGATTTTTGCAAGCCTTTGCCGTTGGCTGCAGTGCCTGTGCCCGCCGTGTACCAAACCCTGCCTCGTTTCTGTACCACTTTTACCTCAATCTCTGCCACGGGTATCTGGGCAAGCGTTATGTTCGCAGTGCTGCCGTCGATCGTAAAGTTCAGTGTGCTGCCATCATCGCTCACGTATGGTAATCTCCTGCCCCCTACGAAAACATCTAACTCATATGGGGTGGCCGGGGCCAATGAAGTTGGGAAGGTGCTGGTGCTTCCATCACTTGTTGTTGTTTTGGCATAGACTGTCTCTGCATATGGCACTGTCTGTGATGCTGATGCATCAACAACATGGGCGCCAGAGGCATGATTTTGCAAGGCCGTGCCCAGCGTTGCTCTCCTAAGCTGGGATAGAGTGTTGCCAGATTTTATAAAATATTCTATTCTTTCTTCTCCAATGAATATTACTCCCGGCACTGTTCCAGCCGGAGGTGATGCTAACCTGCTTCCTTCAGCAACAGTTATCGATGCTGAAGTCAAACTCACGGCCTCGGCTAATTTCGTTGTGCCATGTGCGCTGATTCTTTTGAAGAAATTTCTATTCAGCATGTCCTTGAATATTCTAAATCCAATGGCGTTCATCGCGCCTTCCACTGCAAAGTACATAACATCTATCCTGTCGGCAGATGTTAGTGTCACTCCGTTTATTTTTAAAGTTTTTGGATTGGGGAAGTAATTCGCGCCTGTCAAGAAGTTGTATCCATGTGTCAGTGCTATCCCATTCAACCAAACAAATACATAATTGCTGTTGAGTGGTGTGGCCTGCAAAGTAAATTCTCCCAACCCGTTGCCTTGGAATATTTCTCTGCGTTGGTTCATGCCCACTGCGTTGTTGAAAGTGGTGGCGTCAAATGTGGCGCCCGCGGTCAGTGCTATGCCATCCGCTGACAGCTGTGACGGCTTTAATATGATGTCATTACCTGTGTTATAGTAATGATTATTCAATAAAACGGAAACTGCTATCACGTCCGAGCTGCCCGGAGACGCCACGAATATGACCTGCTGAGCGCCAATGTCCACTGTGTAATCTGTGAAAAGATCTTTCTTGGTGCCATTTAAATAAACCTCCACCTGGCTGGCATCGGTCACCGTGTTTGCCGGATCTGTGCCAAGGCTATATGTGGTGGTGCTTCCATCGCCAGCATAATATGTGTTGTCCGGGCCTCTCAATATCTTGCCTCCAAGTTGTATCATGGTCAGTCCTGAGTAAGGGCCGATGGCGCCTGGAGGATATGTTAAAGTTATTCTATTGGTGCTGCCATCATATGTAAATTGTTCAGATCTTATCTCTGCCTGTGCAACGCCGCTGCCTGCTGGTTGATTGAACGCAGCTATCTGGATAGACTTGCCTGACGCTGGAGGATTGGCCGTTGATCCATCACCGGTGTGCAAAGTAATTGTAATCAATTTACCTGTCACTGTGTAAGTGTAATTGCTGGTGGGGACCCCGTCCACCGTGACATAAAGCTGACTCATAGCACTGTCCAACTGGAACGTTTCTCTCGCTGACGTTGTGAATGATACTGTTGATCCATCGCCTAAAAATGTATTCAACACCATATAATTTTTGCCTGATATGGCAAAACTTTTTATAGATATTTTTTGACCTGCCGATGGCTCAGCAGTGAATGTAACTGTTTGGTTTGTTATGTCTACAATGTGTGTCGACGCTGTGCTATCCCCGGCGTCTTCCGATTCCAGTGTAAGGCCATCCAATGTGACAATGACTGACGCCTGTGTGCCCGGAGCTTGGCCGATATCAAACACTCTAGTTGATCCATCGGCTATGTAATTTTTTGTAACTATAAAAGGCACTCCCGATTCTGGTGCTGTGTAGACCTTGATATCCACTGTGTCAAACATTGATCCAGGTACATTCTCTTCTGGAGCATAACTTGTGTCTGGCGTGACAAAACCATCGCCCTCCAGTATCACGTCACTTGGCGCTATACCAACTGCGGAACCAAATAATCCTCCGCTTATCAGGGTGTCTAGCGTTCGGTCATCTGTGGGCGTCAACACTCCGTCATCATCAAATGGTATGAATTCTACTTTATCACCATTGCCAACCACCGAGCTGTCATCTGGGATCACTGTGAATGTCTTGGTCGATCCATCTCCCCTGAACACCAGCGAGGTTTGCCTGATGCCATTCACGTACACGGTGTACACATCCGTTGCCAACGGGGCGGTGGCAAAGGTGAATGCAGTGCTGCTTCCATCACCATAAAAAGTCTGCACCCTGCTGAGCCCGTAGTTGTCCCACGGTGCCTCATACCAAAGTGACCTGTCCCATCCTTGGCTGCTGTTGAAGGCCAATCCGGTTACCATGACCCCACCATAATCCACTCCGGTCATCAACTGTGAAAGCTCATTGCCCGGCATGCCTGTGGAAGGACTATAAAGTCCAAGGGTTCTCTCTGCTGCAGTAATATATGGTTCATCTCCCCTTAATTTTAATAGATTATCCAATCCGTCATTGAAATCTGCAGTGCTGGTGAAACCTGTGATCACCTTATAAAAATTGTTTCCACGACGCAACAGGTCATTGTAAGCATACGCAGTTGACTCGGCCCACTCTAAAATCGTTGCTGTGCTTTTCACTCTGTCAAATTTGATGATTGTAGATACATCTCTAACCAGATCATTCTGTAAATTTGCATAGGCCTTGGCAGTGTCTGCGGGCGTTGAGCCGTCCGCGGCTCCTCCTATCAGCACCACTGTTGGAGTGGCAGTGTAATTGGATCCAGGGGTCAGCACTGTTATTCTGCTCACTGACCCGTTTCTGATAGAAGCTATGGCCGTTGCCTGTGTGTTTCCCGCTGCAGAGTATAAGATATATCCTGCCGGCCTATCGGCTATAGCTATGTTTTGATCCAATAATGGCATATAGAATTCAGTGCCTGCATGCTCGGCAAATGTGAAAATTTGGCTTACTCCAGAACCACCTGCCAAGATATCCGCTGATTCCGCATCTGTCTCGGAAGTGTATAGAGGATAGAAATATCCATATTCTCCAGACGTGTCTCCACTATTGCTTGTTCCAAGCAAAGCGAATGGACCAACGCTGGTTGTGGTACCTCCAACTAGTATGACCGTTGGAGCAGTGTCGTAACCACTGCCACCATTTGTTACTGTGATAGTTGACACATATTTCTTATGATTGTCTCTCCAGAAGCGATAAGGATATTGCGACAATGTTGAGGTGTCAGTGCTGGTGTTGATGTTTCTAATTCGTGTTCCATCATAGAAAGCTGGCAAATCAAAATCTGTATAGATTCCATCCTGCAACTCGGTGCCTGTGAAACCTAATTTGTACTCTCTTATCTTTGTGTGGAAGGGTTTGACTTCGTTTATATAACTCTCCACATAATCATCTGTACCTATCTTGTATGTTTTTCTTTGATCCAGGGGTCTCAAACTGTTTGTCACATTGATGAATGAAGTTTTAAATAACCAGTCTACATAAAGCTGCTCTTCCAGAACTCTTCGCAAACCAATAAAAAATAAATTATTGTATTCTACTTTCAAATCACCAACAAATATATCGTCTCTCAAAGCAGTCAGTATCTTTTTCGTTTCAATCGATGGTTGTTGATCAAAAAAGTTATTATCAAACGGGTCTCCATCTTCGAAACCCACATTGTTGATATCGTAGTTGTAAAGTGCATTGCTCAGTTGAATGGTGCCGTTCTGTGTGGCGCAATTTTTAAATCCATCTGCTGTTTTTAAGAATATCTTCCACCCGCCTGTGTCTGAATTTAAGATTTTTACATATTTTCCTGCATCTAGATCTCTCAGCGTGTCCAGTTGATATTGGAAGCTCAGCTGGCGATCAATAATCACATCACTGTCTATTCCTGTGTCATACCAATCCACAAAACTGTAGTAATTGTTTGTTTTGTAGGTTTGCACTTTAAATCTGTTCCATTCGGTACCATTCCAGTTGTATATGGCCCAGTAGCCTTTGCTGTTTTGCTCATCTGCTCTGACCAATGCATTGATTGATCCACTGATATCATTTGTGTTGACAAAAGTTAGATCCGCATAATTATCAACTGCAATGTCCCATTCTCCAGAGGTCGGCAGCGGCTCTGGATCTGCAGAATTAAGGTTTACAAAATTTATACTGTATGCCAGTTGATACTTACGTAGAACTGTGTTGCTGTAGTTTATGATCTGTTTTAGTGCGGCGAACCTGTCCTTGTACCAACTCTGCCTTGGTCTGATATTGTTGCCGTAGCGTTGATTTAGAGGCAAGGCTAGATCAGGTACCTCGTTGCCTATATCATCCTCTCCTATAAGGCTGTCCCACCATTTCTTTTCAACTTGCTCATTGGGCCTATCGTCCTTGTCGCCCTCTTTGAAGATTTTCCAAACTGTGTGGACATCTGATTCGTTCTCGTTTTCTCTATAATTTATGTTAAGAACTGTGTTCCGATTGACCAAGCTATCTCTCACATTGAAAGTGATGATAGAATTTCTATCTGATATTGTGAAATATTTCACTCCACTGCCTAGAGGATTTGTTATAATGTTGGCAATGTATGCAGTTGTATTTTTCCTTGCAGTCGCTGATACGTTTCTTGCAGGCAAGAATACTGAATTCCTTACCCAGAAATAATAATGGTTGAGGAAACTGTCCGAGTTGGCGTCATATTTTTGTTTCACCGTGAGAACAGTGTTGTCCGGATGCAGAGGATTGCCCGATATTCTCCTTGACAAGCCTTCTGTGGTGTCGGCTCTTATGGCCCATTCTGACGGCAATAAAGTAGATTCAACCCATTCGTACACATTTATATTCGAGCCTGGAAACAAATTACCCCAATTTTTAGTTTTATGTTCTTGTCCTCCTTGCTCATACCATACCCATCTAGCCTGGCTCATATCCCACCAAACCTCCCCAACATGCTCCTCACCCCAGGCAGTGTTGGTGCTGACAGTTTTTCCTGCGGTGCCAACAGTATAGATAGCTGGATCCCATTCTGTTTTATAATTAATTTCTCTATCGGCCAACCCTAATATCCTGCCTTTTATCGGATCATAATAATCCAGATAATCTATAATTTCATTTTTAGCAGTGTCAAATATAAAAGCAGATTCGATCTTGCTGCTGTCTACAAGTTCTTGTTCCGTAACTTGGGACTGCCATGCATATTGACCGGGTGTCTTTAGGTCATATATGGCCACAGATCCATTATTGGTACCAAGTGTTGATCCATCATCTTGTAAAAGAGAATCGCCGGGTGCCCCGACATAGACACCAGTATCAGTGACACATACTCCTTTTCCGAAATCGTCGTTGGTGCTGACACGATCAGTAATCAATTTCTGATCTATCACAAACTTGTTGTTGTATTTGGTGGCTGTGAAAGCTCCACCCGATCCTATATTTAGATCCACTATCCGAGTGTCTTGCAGATCCAAGGTCGTAGATCCGTTGTCAAATTTCATCACTCTCTCGTTGCTAAAACTTTCTGCTCCTATCACTAATCTATTAGCGGTATGATTAATACTCAACGATGATCCAAATCTCATGTTGGTTTTATTTTCTGGAGCCGGTATAGTCTGTTGCAATGTGTAAGTGTTTGTGGAGGCATCTGCGTTCCATTTGTAATAATACACTGCTCCCGCATCGTCCTGTGAGTTATTGTCAAATCCAGAAGCTGACACAATAAGGGTAGTGCCATCCTTGCTCATTGCTATGCTGTCTCCAAAATTTAATTCATTAGAACTACCGTCTGTGCTCACGCCAACTAGAGTCTGTCTATGTGTGAATATTAGTGTTGTGCTTCCATCATTATATTGATGATTACTTGTGAATATTTCAACCTTGCCTGCATTTCCCGGACTCACCGAGCTTATTGCTAATATATCTCCATTGTCATTCACTGCTATCCTGTGACCAAATCTCTTGCCAGTACCGGGCTCACTACTTTGAATCGAAGATGTCTGTGTCCATTGAGAATAGGTGCTATCGTTCGCCAGCCCCCAGGTGTACACGTAAACTATTCCATTCTCGCTGCTGTATCCCGGAGCACCAACAAAAAGATATTTTGGCAATGTACTTCTCAGGCTGCCCACTGTTGGCTCTGCCACCGCGGTTGACCAACCAAAGTTAAGGTTGCTTAATACAGTGCTGCTGTCAGACGGTGGCACTATAGTGTTTAAGGAATCATAATTCTTGCTGAAGTTGTTCCAGATGTAGGTCTTTATCAGTCCAGCATTCTGATGCCTGGAACTGTCGCTGCCTGGCACGATTGTGTTATTGTAGGGAGCCCCAGCTACTATTATATTTTCATCCGTGCTTATTGATAAACTTTCTCCCAGCCTAGAAGTATAATCATCGTTGTCGGTCATGGACACGCTGGCCACTATGTCGTAAGTGGTGCCGGCACTGTTTGTTGAGCGACGAAAGAAATGTATGGTTCCTTGCTCCATGCCTGGGGCAGACACTATCAAAAACTTGCCATCGTTGCGACTCACTATCCTGTAGCCAAACTCCTGATTGTTGGGCGTGTCTGGTGCCGGCAGTGACACAGTGACATATGGGTCTACTTTCTCATAAATCTTCCATTTGTTTCCAACGTTGTCCACAAACACCTTGTCGCCTGGCACATCGATGTTTCTTTCCCTGTATCCCTTATAGGATATAGCATCATTGACGTTGTCCATTGACGACAACCTCACAGATACGAAATTATAAAGATTTCCGTAGCTGTCTTGCGTTGATCCGTCAACGCCTATGCCATTACGTGTTATCGTGTTGGCTTGATCAAAAGCTATCACGATGCTTTTATTGGTGGGAATCGACAATACCCTGTACACGCCATTTAAGTTTCTGAATTGGCTGTTAGATATGCCAATGTAATCTCCAACCACAAGAGAGTGTACTGATGTGAGACTTATTATTATACCTGTGAAATTATTAATTGCTGATATGGCATTGATTTTACATCCTGTGAAAGTTAATCTTTTGACATCCCAGTCATTGTTGGATTTTTTGGCAATCCATGCCAACTCATCCTTTTGTATCTGGTTCATGTCGAGATTTAAAAGATCCTGCTCATTAAACACAGTATGCTGTACGTCTGACAGTCTAGGATAACCCGCCGTACGAAATTTTTGAATAACATCTCTATCCACTCCCTCAAGAGAGTAATCATATTTTTTAAAAGTTTGGGCGGCCGTATATTCAAGTGGGGTTTGATACATTTCACTTTTCCGAACAGCTACTGACTTGATCCAATCAACATCGTCCGCGTCATTGTCCAGCAGTTCAATGCTTTGTATATTGTTGACAAACACGTCGTCTGGCATACGTATCTGTATAGAATTCTTGCCTTGTATGTTGCCGAACTCCCCAACTTTGATCATCCATTCGGGATAAATGCTTAGAGAGATGTTCTCATCCAGAAACTTTGCCTTGAGCAGCTTGTCAATCGCGTTTTGCGTACCTTTCTCTCTTATAAATCCCTGATAGAACTTGTACTGGCTTACATCGTTCAAGAATAAATTTTCTAAATAATCTCTACTCTGGTATCCTGTAATATGCTGAGCTAATTTTTGTTGCCCCTCATCAAAATTATCACTCTCTAGGTCATAAAAATCATTAAATTGTGAAATCTTGTAATCAAAATTAGGTATTAATTGAGAAGCTGGCTTTTCATTTTTGCTTTGCCAATACTCGCTATTGAAAACATTACCTGAATTATGATTTGTTTTTGCCACATAAAATTTTGCGTTGTATTCTATTGTGCTGCCAATCTGATAATCTGTATTGGCTGTCCATGCATTGATCTTTGCTTCATCAAACATAAATCCAGGAGAGTAGTAATCTCCGTTCCAATCTCCAGTCTTCCATCCAATCAGCTTGAGTCTCTCTTGTCGGAACCCGGTGACCAATTGTAATATAATATCCGAAAACACAGTCACATTGTCGAAGAGAAGTACATGTTCTTTTTGCACCGCATTCATGGTGACGTGGTAAATCCCAACCTCTGTATTTTTGCTTACTATCTCAAATGTGCTGCCAATCCTCTTGGTGCTAATTGATTGGGTGTTAATAATCTTGCCTGAGGAATCTAGCACAGTGTATTCACCTTGCAGATTTTGTAATTTACCAATCACGCTGTCCACGGTGTTAAGACTGAATCCTTCTGCGCCTGGACTTAGGGTGATTGCGGATCCGTGAGCCCATCCTTGACGAGTCCAATACAAGAACTCCTTTGCCGACATCACCCAATCCATGGTCTCTCCCAATTCATTGCTGAATCTTTCAAATACAAATCCTCGTGATTCTAAAAATTTACCGTATCCTATTAAAAAGTTTACTAATGATTGCGTGTCTCTGAATACAGTACCATAGGGTACAATTTTCACTCTATTTGACCAATCTTTGTAAACTACAGCCGTAGCGCTGCCGACTTCAAGTTTGTAACTATTATTATTTTGTAAAGGTTCAAATATCTGAAAATAAGGTTTGATTGTGTTGTATCCAATGATCTTGTATCCACCTTCGAGAGTGCTGCCATCATTCGCTACTGCGCTGTTTAGTTCAACAAGCACACCCGAATAATCAAACGTGTCCACAGGATTACTTGATCTAAATAATATTTTATAATTCTCGTCAGGTATGAACTGCGATCCGGCTGTTGATCCAGGGCTCACACTATCTGTCAATACCTTAAGATTTTGCTTGTCTGTAAATCCTCCCAGTTTGTAGGCAAGCTGCACATTGAGATTTTTCATTTTGTCATAAAAATTAGTTGCCGGATCTAGATTATTTTTAATAAGATAATTGGCCACAAATGGTTGGTATCCTGCGGTCATGTATCTAGTAGTCACTCCAGTGGTGGAATCCGTGAGTGTCTCCAAATGATATTTTGCACTGCGCAGAGTCTGTGCAACACGAGTTTGGCCATCTATTATGTTCCCGCCTAGATTGGTAGACAACCTGCTGTTGTCAAGAAAAGTTCCAAAAAACCTTGCCGGCTTGGTCAGTGCCAACAACTTCATAATCGAATATGGATATTGTGAACTTTTGCGCCATGCGGTTTCAACTGGTGATTGGTCTCCGAATTTCCACGCTGCATCCACGCCTCTCTGTTCATATTGAGTCACAAGTCCAATGGCCAATGGTGATTTTAAATTCCCATTAACATCCACGGGCAAATAATTTAAGAGGTTTGGCCTGATGTATCTCTTGATACTTTTATGCAGTCCATGGTCGAAACCTGCTGCTAGATCATTCCACAACAATTCGTTTCCCGAACTGTATGGCGCAGGGCCATAATGCTCTGCCCACCAAATAGGTCTTTGACTGTATCCAAGCATTTCCCATGGGTGGGTGTGCGGTCGGTCAGTGTCATAGAAATAGTTGTAAATGCCTCTCCAGTGTCCAGGAAGATATTCTTGTTTAATTGCATCTTTGTTCTTTGCATAGTTGTATGTGAATTCGTTGCCCGCAGCATAGATATCATTATATTGATAATCTAAACTATTTCTGCCCGTCCAGGTATAAAAATCATAGCTCAATATATTGTCGACCTCAGATAATTTATATTCGCCTTGGTTAAAAACTGATGGTATAACCTCGTTCAATGTCAATAAGTCAGTATTATATTGAGTCTTGCAATTATTGTAAATTCTCTTTTCCAGCTCCATGAGTAAATCGTCCCTATAATCGCCATAAGCCACAGTGCGACTTCCGTCGTGTCCTATAATGAGTTGAGTGGGTGTTAAATATGTTTTGTCAGTCACTATCTCGGGCTTGTATTTTGGATAAAGTCCTAACTTGGTGGGCGTGGGCGGAACAAGACTTCCTGTGGTATTGTCATAGTCCTTGATAGTAATGATATCTCCCTCGGCAAGGCCACAAGTAATCTCAACGCTGTCATCAACTGAGCTAAAGTTATAATCTAATCCTAATATTAATAAAACATCATTAAGATAGATATACACTGCCCTATTGCTTACTACCGTGGTATCAAATTGTGAATCTATTGCGAATTGAGTTTGAGTGGCATCTTGAACTGTATAGTTTCGAGTGGTAGTCCTCTCTCCGTATCCTATCATGTCCTCATAAAAGAATGGGAAAGATGATGTTCTATCGCCTATCATATTTTTGATGATGGTGTCAACCTTGCTTGCCACTGTACCTTCTCTTGCCAAATCACTGGCCTGGGATAAAAAATTTTCTTTAAATTTTTGGTATTCAAGTGAACAGTAATCAATTGCAGATATGGCATTTGCATTTTGATCAATCAACAAGAACATAGCCGCTGGCAATGCTGCTGAATGTTGTAAAATAGTGCCACCCTGTAATCTTACTTCGGGTATGTCTCGCAGGTTGCTATTTCCTGGTATGCTTCCAACTAGTGTCTCGTTCTTTTCGTTTATATCATGCACATGATTTAACACCTGTCCAAATGTAAATTCCGATATCTGTTCATTGAGAGGATTTGTTGAAAGATTCTCTGGGATTTCATACAATCCTTTATTCTGTAACTTCTTGTCACTTGAAAAACATTGTATCTTGACTAGGTCATTTATGGATAAGTTTTTTGAGAAGATTACAAATTTATTTGTAGTACCGTTTATCAAGTTATAATCAGTGCCAAGGCTTTGAGCCTGGTCGTTGACGTCCACGTGTACCTGTAGATCCTGAATACTGGCACTGTTATTATAAACGTCAATGGGGAATCTTTTTAATTCACTGTTGTCCACAACAAAAGTCCTTATCACCCTTTGTTTGCTGAGCTCGTTCCTTTTCACCCATGATGTCTTGAATTGCACTGCGCCATTACTATTGCTATATGCGACATGTGCCGTGGAAAAATTTTTCTTTACAAACTGTTCTCCACTTTTATAGCTAAAAGATCCGGAAGATATATCGGTTGTGAATATCATGTTTCCAACGTTGTTTATGGAACTATATTTGACTTTTAGTCCCAGCACCGTGTCGGTGGTAGCAGAGTCAGACACCTGATATGCAAAGACATTGGCTCCTTCGAAAGTAGAATTTGGATATACGATTGAATCGTTGAGAGGCACTGAATTGTCATCATACAAGTTGAATAATGGTTGTTGATTTAATTTTGTTTTTTGCTGTCCGGTCACCCAAGATGATTGTGCAGAGTCATAGAAAAAAGTTTTTCCTTGGTTGAGTGTGCCTAATTCAACGAAAACAGATTCTCCATCCTGTGGCCCTGCAAGGTTATCAGAGGCAAGAGTCAGTGATATAACGGATTGATTACCAATTGAAACAAAATTCACTGTGTAGATCTTGTTGTTTGCTCGTGGGTCTAGGTCATTGGTCAGCAATATCCTCATGCCATCCTGGAGTTCAACCCCATCAACAATATATCCAGTTTGTCTTACCATTGAAGAGAATGCGTCTGTGGTTACTGTGTCTATCAATGTAATGGATCTCTTTACGGTGATTCCGTGATAATACAATCTTAATCCAGAATCGAATTCTATAATGGGTCTTTTCGCCCTGTCAGACTCCAGCAGATTTGGAGTGTACCCATTTGCCTCGGCAGTTGCATCTATTACTGCCCTGTGGAACCATCTGTTGTATCTGCTCCAAGCATTGCCATCAATGCTGTCTCTCTTGATGGTGATGTAGTCTGGTGTCTCTGGCCTGTAAAAACTAATGGCGTAGGGCCTTGTATCATACTGTACAGTGTCATAAAGTTCGGTGCTCTCAGTTGCATACGATTCGGGCGTGATCAGAGTTGATGAATCCGTGAGTGTGATCGATTGTCCTACACCTTCCACATAAAATTCTTTGTTCCTGTATGTTTCGCTTATTACATTGTCTCCAAATCTTAATTTCATGCCATTGCTTAGATGCACGCCAGATCCTGTGACGTAGTTTTTTGATCCCAATATTTCCTGCGCGGGATTTATTTTAGTAGTGGATGAGATTGTTTTTACGATGAAAATTCCCTGCATTGCTTGGTGATTGCCGCATTGGTAGTACAACACATCTGGAGCTGCTGACGGCACTGTAAAAGTTAACGTGCCTAAACTGGCCCCATTGTTGGTTACTCCGCTGCTGTAAATCACTGATGTGCTTCCATCCTCCGCAAATCCTGTCTTGAATGGCTCAGTCATGATGTAAAACGGATGGCCGGCAGCATCAATAATAAATTTATATGTGTTGCCTCTGTATAGAGTTATAGATGGATTATTTCCGGCATGCGTGCTGAATTGATATGCCGCTTGTCCCTGGGCCAACACTTTGATTTCCTGCGATGAATTTGGTCCATTGTTTGATATCAGTATAGGATTCGGCCCTTCGGGTAGCCAATAATATTCTCTATAATTTATAAGTTTATCAAAATCTACCGCGGGGTTCCAGTTGTAAACCTCTTCCTTGTTCAACCTGTCGTGGTTATCTACATTGCCTCCAAAAAATTTAATCTGATTTATGTAGTCATCATACGTCGCAGTAAACTTTACTTGATCCTCTGGATTGATTGAAGAAGTGTCTTTGTCGGTGTAAGTTACCGCTGGCTCGAGTTGATAGTCATCTCTATCTTTGCTCGCACTTGTGATGTACTGGTCAGTAGATTTCCTGGTGTAGGCATATGTGCTACCGATGTAACCGTCTAGCCTGGTAAGACTGCCTGGCTGTATCAATTGATCTAGTGTGCTGGTCAAAAATCTATGATTTGTATCAGTACGATAGAAAGATGGGAGATGGGCTATCGATCTCCTTAATATCGTGCCATCCTCATTCACGATCTCTTCGTAATTAGTCTTGCTATTGATTGGTGAATCTACCATGGCTAATATCCTGTGCCACTGCTACCACTGCTGCCTGAACTTCCGCTTGAGCCACTGCTAGAACTTCCGCTGCTACCACTAGCACTTGATGTGTAACTAGTTGTAGAATTTGAACCAATCGTAGATGATACTGCAGACGTTGACCTATTGCTGGTCGTTGTGCCTGTGGTGCTGGTCACAACTTGTCCACTGGCGGCAAGTTGATTGGCACCAATGGCATCAATTATCACTACATTATCGACTGTGGCCCCACTAACGAAAATCTCATCAGCGGCGCTGCTTATCTGAAATAAAGATCCAAAAACTTGTTCGGTTTGGTTTGGCACAATGACCACAGTAAGAAGGTCCGGGGCCAGTTGTGAATGTATGTAAGCAGCTAATTCCGTAAAATAAAAAGTGTCACCAAAATCAAAATTGTTCAGGGCAAAAAATTCATTTATAGCACGAATCACTCTCGTCTTTATTAGTGCATTGGTCACATTGGTAGACGAATTTTTTACTACCTTGAAAGTGGCCTGAAACTCCTCATCTGCTCGATTGCCAAAAAGTATTTTATATTTCACAGGATGGTATATGATCTGATCCGACAACCCTTTCAAAGGATTCAACACGCCAGAATATGATATCCTCAGCTGATCAGCAGTGGAAGGTGTTGGCTCGTCCCCGCCCTGGCTCAACCATGTTCTGTACAACTGATCATATGATCTTTCAAGCATGTAGATATCCATTATGTTAGTTTGCGAAGGATCTATCCTGACTTCTTGCCCTGCAAAGTGCTTGTATTGGAATTCCAGCGAGCCTCTGCCTACCCTCGCATAATAATCTGTAGATGTTTGCAAAACTCCCAAGTCTTTGTTGTAAATTTTTATGACATCCTCTGACGCATCATAAAAATAAAATAGTTGTCCGTTGGCATAGCTGCCGGGAAGCGCTATGGTGCTTTCATTTTGTGTCACTATGAAATTGCTTGCGGAACAGGGCCTGTATCTTTCTATATTGTCATAACTGACATATTTTTGGAAAAATACGTATTTGGTGCTTACGTTCAAGTTTGGTTCAACAATTATATCAAAGATATCTGGATTGTCCACTACGCCATCGTCGTCATCGTCAAAAAAACCTACCTTTACCTTTCTATTATCTTGATACCCATCCGTCTCCTGAACGATATCCACCACTTGCCACTCTATCGGATACCCCACAGGCGATCCAGTGCTGGGCACCGTGTTGCTTTTTAAAATTTTTACAGTGTCTTTGACTGATCTGCCGGTAATGTAATCGTAAATTCTTTCAGTTTTATCAAAATGAAATTTATTTTCGCCTGCCGATTCATAAATGTAATCTATTTTGCGGTAAGTGACTGTGTATGTGTTTCCATCATTGGTGAATTTGAACCACCAGCTTGCGTCAAGGTTGGCTGATGTGGTGTCGCCAGCGTAATCCAATTCAAATGTTGACGACGTGCTTAGGTTTGCTGCTGTGATTATTTTCCAGCTTGCGTCTTCTTCGTCGTATCTCAGTGCAAATTCCTCAAAAGTTTCTATCCTGTCCTGCAGATCTGTTTTCAATGACGAATCAAATACCGTAGAAAATTTTGGAAACACTGCATTCAGCAGCGCTCCGGCTGGAATAATGTCATTGATCGTTATAGGTCCCGCTCCTGACTCTAAGTTGCCTGCTCCCCCATTTGCTCCATCGCCGACCACACCCGAGATCTTGGCCCATTGCCTGTCCTCTGCAAGATCCGTGCCTAGCGTAACGAGTTTTCCATTTAAGAACTTCCTAGTGTCGGGTGACGTAAATTTAATCAATGCTCCAGGCACAGCATATTTCAAATTGCTGGTGGCAAAATCTCCTACGACCAAAGGACCTGCTGCCTGGAAGTAACCGGTATTGGTGTTGGTGCCCACAGATGTGCTGAACCAGCTGGCGGCCAATGTGGATAAATTTTTTGTGCCATATTTTACATAGAAAAATTGACGTGCATACGCCTCCGTTAATTTAAGCTCCACTTGTCTGTTAATTGTGTCCAATATCTCATTTCTGTTTGTGAAAGTGAAAGTGAACTGGGGGGCGCTTTCCTCCCTATACAGTATACCGTCATCGGCAAATACAGACACGTTGCTGTAAGAACCTGTTGGATCTATAATCTCCTTTGCCCTACTGATGCCGCTGGCGCTCCTGTTGACTGCTTTGACTTTGATGATTTCCTGAGATGCTGACAATGGCACCACGTTGTAGTCCTCTGCTGTTATCATTCTATTTTGCGAATAGTAAACCTGGGGAGCTTTTGTCCTAATACTTTCATCGCTTTCGGTGGCCGCCGAGTTGTACACACTCTGTTGCAATGATGCCACTACTGTGAGAGTTTGAAGAGATCCATTGGCATCCTGATACTGCATGTTGAATTGTATGTTTTGCATATCCGCGGGCTGTATAGAATATTTTGCGTTGTCGCTGATCCTGTAATAGGCCCTGAATGTTCCCGATGGTATATTTGCGAAGTTTCCATCTCCGAACACAAGATCAATGGCGTCGTTGTTTTTGGTGACAACATTGTATATGTCTCTCACTCCAGCAGACAGTGAGTTGTAAATTGTGTTGTTGCCTACAAGATCCGGAACTCTGGTCCAGAGTTTCTCTATCTGTCCAAAGTCATCAAGCTCGTAAAGCCACACGTCGTCGTTGTTGATGTTGTTTATTGCTAAACTTTTCACATAGTTGGTGGTGGGCTGGTCTATAGAAAATATGTTGCTGGCCAAAGATCCTTGCTTGAATAAGAAGAAAAATCCTGTGTTGGGGCTAGAATCGCCAGCTCCATCTGTCCTATAGGTATATGTCATACCTCCTCCAGTGATTGGAGCTTGCTCATATATAGATTCAGAATTAGATATAGTGCATGGGCACACCTCAAAATTTCTAGTGATGCCACTAATGTTTTTCGAAAATTGGAACATCGGTATGTCAACATTGGTGGTATTGATTGTGTACACCTCTGTCTTGATTCCACCTATCCTGTCTGCTTCGAGAGGCTTACCGAATCTCTGTGTATCGGGATTGGTTGCATTCAGTATGTTGATTATCTGCTCCCTGTAATTTCCATTGGTACTGTCATTCCATATTATAGTTGAATTGCTTAAATTGGTACCTGAGCTGTCATTAACATTCTGCGTTGTTCGAACCGACACCAATTTCAGCAGTCCGGTGGCAGACTTGTTTCTCTTGGCATTGTAGTTGATCAGTCTGGCCAGTCGTAATATTGAATCTCTTCTACTGGCGGTTTCGATAAAGTTTTCTCGTGCATTTAAGTCCACCCTGAAGCTGAGTGACTGAGCGACGTAGGCGATTAGATCTATTAGAGCAACATACTCCGAAGACTCAACAAAATCATTAAAGTCATCTGGATAATTCTCCCTGAGATATGACACCATGGTACGCCGTAGCGTCTCAAAATCGTAGGATTTGAAATCTGCCTGTTGGAAAGCAGTGTATATCTTACGCCAATCCTCGGCTACAAGCAAGCGATTTTGTCTATCTGTAGAGGCCATTTTTTATCTGTGTTTAATACACGGATATTTATAGATATTATTATGTGCGTAGATTAAGAAAGGCGCAAAGCAGCGTTTTCGTCAAAACTGAATATCAATTTCTCTGTGATGTTGTAAGGCACGTATTCTATGGTGGCCTGCACGGATATGCCATGCTCTGTCTCGCTTACTATGATTTCCTTGGTGCTGAGCCTGGGATCTGCGTTGAGATTTTCAGAAATGTCGTCGGCAACCGCTTGTTTCACTGCATCGGTCATGGGCTCAAATATAAGCCCGTAAATTATGGTTCCGAATTCGGGATTTTCCACCCTTTCTCCCTTGCGCACACTTAATCTATTGATCAAATCTTGTTTAATTAATTCAAAATCATACAGCTTAAAATTCGTGTTGCTGGATCTGGAGCTGAATCCCTTGAACACCTGTGTTTTATTTGCACTTAAATTTTTATTTACGTATGCCATATTTTTAAATTCCTAGAACGGTGATGAAAATCCTCCAAAACCAACATCAACAATTCCTCCTATGTCGGGATTAAAACCTCCAAATCCAAAAACACTACCTAGGTTGGTGGCTATGCTTGCGATCTCTGAAGTTATAGCACTGCCAAACCCCGTCACCAGACTACTTATCTCCGTCACTGCAGTGATGTCAGATCCCATCACTGACTTGTAGATGCTGTTGACCATGTTGACAGTGCCTAGGGCCTGATTGACTGCTCCAAATCCGGGTATCTGTGATGCCAGCTGACCCAGTCCTGGTATCTGGCCTATTCCTGGTATCTGGCCTATTCCTGGTATCTGTCCAAAGCCCGAAAAAATACCTTCCACGTTTGGCGATCCGGCTTTGAATATATTTCCAAAAATATTTTCTCCTGTAAAAGGACCAGGTCCGGCGATGAATGAGTTGGCAATACCAACCTGGCCTAGATCATCTATGCCTTCCACTCCGAACAATCTATCCTTGACCTGACCAAATGCGCCCAACACACTGCCGGAAGTGGACACAATGTCTCTCACTGTGCTCAGTGCGCCGGTAGTAAAATTCAGTGGTGATGATATGGCCTTGGCCAAATTGCCCGTTGTGTACAGAAGTCCTCCTTGATCTATGAAAAGTGTTTTGCCCAAGACATCCTGCACGCCTCCGGTCAAGGCATTCACTGTCTGTTGAATGGTGCTGCTGACTCCCTCCGCTATGGCAGAGATATTGAACGGACCACCATCGGGCAAACCATAAAGTTTGTTATAATCATTGGCAATCTCATTGCAAACTTTTTGTATTGTTTGTATGTCTCCTATGGGCTGCTTGATCACGTTTGACACTTTGTTCACTGCTGATTGTAATTGCCCCAATCCTCTTTTTTCACATTCATGCTGCATGTCGGCCGCAAGCTGCATGAATCTCCTACTTGGATTGTCGCTCAATCTGTTTCTCTGAGCTATGAACTCGGCCGTGCCGGGCACGTTGCTCAAAGGACCGGGGCTAGTGCCCTTGAAGCTCACAACTTTGTCAAAATGGAACGGGAATGGCTCGTGTGTACAGATCCGCATGCCAGACATGGTGATGTTGGCATTTTGGTCAACCTTGATAGGACCATAGGTGTACTTGTTGGATGGATTGACGTCTGGTATTGCTTCTCTCTTGGTTCCTGTGCCTGAGGGATCTTGCGCGATGGTCCTTTCGTACGTGGCTATGATGTTGGGACTGGTGGCTATGCTGTTGAAGTGCACCTGCTTGCCAGTTATGTGTGTCTGCCCGGTGGCCATGTGTAATTGGGTTTCTGCCGCATATGAAACTATCGAACCTTCCGGCGCCTTGGTGGTGATGCTGCCGAACCTGGCCTGTGTTTGAACATCATAGTCGGCATATGTTTGCACCGCACCACCATCAATGACTAATTTTCCCACGCTGCTCAACTTGATCTGTTTCCTGGCGAACATGTTGATGTTGGTGTCACTGTGAAAGTTCATGTCACCTCTGGATCTGATGTTTACGCCTCCACCGGAGTATATGTCAATAGATCCGTTGGCGCTGAACTCCATCCAAACGTTTCCTGACCCATTGGCTAGGTATACAACTCCCTTGGTGTCATGCAACAATAGTTGGTGCCCTGAGGCGGATCTTAACCTTATGAGTTGATTGTCACCAATGTTGTCACCATCGTCCATGACAAAGGTGTGGCCAGACAGCCTGTCAATAATTTCTTCATGCTTAGAATTGGCCACTCCCACGTTCCTGGGCGTAGAACTGGTATCCCTGCGTCCTGGGGTGCTGATACCAAACACATTGCTTGGGCTTTCTCTCCTGGCAGAGGAAGTGGTGGTGCCTCTAACGTCATCTTGTATCAATCCCTGCTGCCTCAGCGTTTCTGCGAACGGATGTATGGGCTTCTTCAACACAGGATCCACTGCATTGCCGCCTATGGCGTCCAGTGTTGCCCTGTTAATTTCCCCGGCCGGTAGGATTTCTGTGCCATACATGGTTTGCTTGCTGTCCACGTCTGACCCTGTGTCTTGTAATCCCGTCCTGTCAGTGGCCGCTAATCCTGGCACCATGTGGTTGGTCAGTGGTTCCTGTATGCATCCTATCCAAAATGCCTGATCTGCTTTTCCCTTTGCAAATATCACCAAGACCTTGGTATCTATATCTGGGGGTACCATCCACATGCCGTATGAATGTTGTGATGCTTTGTAGTTGTAGGGATCGCTCTCGCCTAAGTATCTGGCTGTCTTTGCGCCATAGAAAGGCGCCAGGTATTCGCAAGTGACTAATTTTCCTGTGGATGATCCCCCGTACCCCGCCAGTGATTCTATGTAGACTCCTAGCCTGCCCATACGCAATGGATCTTGGTTTGATTTGACCACTCCCACGTAAGGACCTGGATCGACCACGCCAAAACTTGCGTCTTCTATAGGAAGTCCTGGTGTGGCTGCATCTCCCCCAAGGTGTGTCTTTAAACTCATTACATCTCCGCAGTTGCAATCGGTACAGTTCTGCCATCTGGAAAAATATAATATGTCTCCGTGAGTGATTGCGTCTTAGCAGTGTCCGATTGATTGTTAAACCTGGTCATGTGCAGCGTCTGTGTGAAAGCGCCATTATGGAAATTGCTCTCGACCTTATAAACCTGATACAGTCCGGAAAAGATGGCACTTTGAGTTCTGCCAAGTTCATACACACCTTTGGTATCATCTAGATCGGCTGGCATTTTAAAATTCAATCTTATTATAGGGTCGGCTATGTCTGTGTTGTAGGCTTTGTGCTTGTCACTCCATTGTCCAACGAATCCTAAATCTTTAATATTTTTGTCTGTGCCCACACCTGTGTTGGTCTGATCGATATTCACAGGCAGGAATTGGCTCACTCCTATCCATGATGGATCACCAATGATCTTCAATTGAACCTTAACCATGTCTGCAGTGGGATTGGTCAGCACATCCATGAACTGGTCAACGTCTTGTTTTAATTCCGTGGCAAACAACCCAGAGCGTGTGCTGCGGACAGATCCAGGAGCTGACTGTGTTGGCAATAGATCTTCGATTTGATCTTCTGCTCCAATCTGTGATAACAACGCCACATCCTCCTCAAATCCTATCCTGTCTTTGTTGTGTGGATTTACTGGTGACAGCTTGGTCACATACCAGGCAACCTTATAATTGATGTCCAGATCGATTATGTCTGTGTTGTTCCCAGTGAATATGTAATCATACAGCTTTTTGACTTTCACCTGACTTTGGCCGCCCAAAGACAGTCCTGGTCTCACCAGCCTAAAAATATGTAGGTCATAAGGTTCTATGTGATATTTTATTGTTTTTGGGTGTGCTTTAGTCACTTTGTCAAACCTTTTAACATCGGTTTCTAGGCTAGCTTTTATCTTGAACCATTTAACTGTAAAATCATCATTGCTTAGTCCTGCTATGTCAACATTGGTCAATATATCCTTGCCATTTTTTCCCCTAAGATTTCCCGTGGTCTTTTGGAACCAATCCTTCCATACTTCTTGTACTGGCTGCAGGCTGGTCATTGCCTCTTCAAGTACTTTTATGATAGCGGTGTTGGTGTTGATCTCCCCGGCCACATTGAACTTGTATGCTGTGGATTCCTGTTCACGTTGACGTAGGAAGGTGGTGTCTGGATCAACCTCATAGTCATTTAAAGCTACCGCCTTGCTATTTTTCACTTGGTCCGCTCCTACTTTCAATGGCACGTCAGCAAATGAAGGGTGTACTGTTATTTGATAGGTGTCCTGCATCCCTTTGGTGAATACTTTCCTATCGGCCTCGTCCTCTGTCATTTTATTTAATTTATTAGTGAAATCTTGCAAGAAACTCCTAAGTCCGTTGGCAGCTCCAGTAAGCTGCATGTTAGTCCTGATGTAATTGTACCTGTTTAGATAAGGAGCCTCATTGTATGCTATGCAATCAAGATCATAAGTGGCGCCCGCGGTGTTGACTTTTATCCCCATTTTGACTATCTTTATTGGGATATGTCTTTTGGTCGCTTGCGCATCTGCGGTCATTATCCTGCCCTGCTCATCAAAGCCCCTAAATTGCAAGGTAAGCAGGTAGGGAGCGCTTATATGGTCCTTGTATCCGCTATTGTTGGCCGCGGCCTTAAGTTTTTCAAGAATGGTCACCCCTGATGGTTCATTCAACCTCATGGTTATCTTTGTCACTGATCCTGTGCGTCTCTCAGAATTAAATCCATGTATTGAATCTATGTTGACGCTTTCAAAATATATATCCCTGCCTTGACTCAAAATAGTCTTGGCCCTATCAATGCTGGCTTGCTCTCTGTCGTTGAGCAGTGTTCTTATCTCCTCTTGAACCGGAGAGCTCCCTTGTGCGGGATTACCTATTCCTCCCGACTTGGCTATGACGTCATGTGGCGCTGAAGTCATGAAGGATACAGGATTCCTAATTTCTGACTCTTTCAACCCACTCAAAGTAAAGATGTAGTTGTACGAGGCAAACTGATGAAGCTGATTTTTTTCAAGTGAATCAAGGACTATCTTCCTGGTGGTGTTTGTGGCCTTTTCATATTCACCTGCCAGCTCCTTGGCGATGTTGATATCAAATCCGTAGTTGGCCATTTTTAAAAACCTAGATCGTTTTTTAGATTGCTCAATTTTGGCAATTGAATTATTTTTCCCGGCGAGAAATCATAAATTGGGTCTTCAATGGAGTTGGGATTCCTCTGCGCGAAGACCCACCACAAGCGAGGGGTGCCATACAAGTCATAGGCCAAAAGGTCTGGTCTATAAGCATATATCCGGTCAATAGTGTAGGAGACATCATCCAGCTCTGCGGTAATGGTCCTGGGCTGTAAGAGATCAAGGCTGATGTTGTTCTGCGTGGTATTGAAATAGGGACTTGTGTTGCTGTAAGTGGCCATTAGATGTAACCTATTCCCCTTTCGCCTTTGCCGTTGAGCCTGCCGTTGACAAAATCCTTCATTGAGAATTTTTTCACAGAATCTCTTGAATATATTGGTTGCAATTGCACGGTCACCAAACTCAAAGTTGGAGCCCATGTTTTATTCTCATCGGTGTTCACAACCACCCTTGGATTGATATTGTTCCTGCCTGCTGTATTCTGCGAAGTACAAATGTAGTCCACGTCTGCCCTAAGATCTATGTTGAAGTTTGTGACTACCACTGGCACGTTGTTGAAAACATAATCGCCATATCCTGACAGATGCAATATCGGCGGCGGGTTGCCTTTGAGCCCATCATTTTGATCTCCACCAAAGAACATCTTGGTTACCGATCTAAAGAAATGCAACATTGCCACCCAGTATCTGGCATCTTCCTCATTTTGCACAGGAAATTCTGCGCTGACTGTGAAAGATGGGGCCTCGCTGTGTCCGTATGCATAGTGAGGATAATTGCTGTGTGGCATGTTAAGTGGTGTGTAGCTGGCCGAATGTTGAATGATTATGGATGGCGTCAAAGGAAATATCACTCCCCCCGCATTGCCTAGTGGTTCCAGCACGCTGTTGGTTGCGCGACCTTCGCCTGAATCAACTGTGGCCTTATAAACTCCAAAAAAATCGCTCCAGAGATCACTCTTTGGAGGCAAAACTACCCTGACCCTATAATCTGTCTGTCCGTTCCGTGTGGAAAATCTAGCGGAGGCACGCAATTTGTCATTGGCTTCTGCGCCCTTGCTCAAGCCCGCGCCAAATAGCCGTCCCAGTGTGGGGTTTGTGGAAATCACATTTCCTATCGCACCCACTGTGCCCAGTACCTTACCCGCTGTGTCTAATATTCCCATCTTGATTCCTGCTTATTAATAGGTTGTTTTTCCATATAAAATTCAGTATACTTGAACAATATTTATAGGCATCATAATAGGCGCACTTTATAATCTCCGGGCAGCACGGCAATCAACTAAAATAAGGAATTTTTATGAAAAGGGTGAATTATCTAAATAACCGCGATCTGCTGGCGGAGATACACAAGAGCAAGAACAGCTATTCCTCTTACGTCAACTCCGAGGACGGGCAGTACGACATGATCGTCACTGATATCAAGAAGATCAACGGCGCCAACATAGCCCGAGCCAGGAAGATACAGGCCAAGCGTCTCACGGCACAGGCCTGGGAGGCCGCAAAGAAACTGGGCAATAAGAGAATTAAAATGAGTGACTATGAAGTATCACCCAGGAAAGTTAAAAAAACTGATCTGGTGTTCAGGGTGATGACGTTTGACCACATCACCACGGACAGCGAGAGGAAGAAGAATCCCAAAACACGGGCGGACCATCACACCAAGGTCAACTTCCCGCCGTTCCAGCACTACAGGATCACGGAAAAAGGACA